>ERZ795051.826-NODE-826-length-44425-cov-140.489047_pt1 | contig 44425 bp, 37 predicted proteins | sample MGYA00375135_ERZ795051 | MGnify/ENA primary metagenome ERZ795051 (study PRJEB30180, sample SAMN05720222) | activated sludge metagenome | isolation source: Anaerobic digester | place: Japan | collected 2015-05-26 ... | reverse complement strand
GGTGGCAAGCAAGGAAGAAATCCTATTCCATATATTTTAAAAGAGTTGTGAGCAAACGGACACCTGCTCCCGTTGCACCGTAGTTATAAATTCCGTATTCTTTATCTTTGAAGGCGGTTCCGGCAATGTCAATATGCAGCCAGGGCTTATTCTGCACAAATTCTTGCAGGAAAAGACCCGCAGTAATAGCGCCGGCAGAGGGACCTCCGGAATTTTTCAAATCGGCTATTTCGGATTTGAGTTGTTCTTTATATTCTTCAAAAGCGGGAAGTTGCCAGATATTTTCACCGGTAAAGTGAGCTGCATTTTTCAGCTGTTCCAGCCAGGGTTCGTTATTGGTAATCACGGCAGAAATTTGTGTTCCCAAAGCGGTAACTGCTGCACCCGTTAAAGTTGCGATATCAATAATGCGGTCGCAATGTTCTTTTTCCAGAGCATAATTGATAGCATCGCAAAGAGTTAAGCGACCTTCAGCATCGGTATTGACTACTTCAATAGTTTTTCCGCTCATTGAGGTAATTACATCTCCGGTATGATAAGCATCCCCTGAAATCATATTTTCGCAGGCAGCGATGATGCCTACCACATTAACTTTCAATTTCATAGTGGCAATTGCACACATAGTTCCGATAACGGCAGCTGCACCTCCCATATCATCTTTCATATTTGACATTCCTTGTGCACTTTTAATACAGTAACCGCCGCTGTCAAAGGTGATACCTTTTCCGATTAAAGCAATGGTCTCCTGATGGTGTTCAGGATTTCCTAAATGGCGCATAATAATAAGTTTTGGCTCGTGAGTTGAGCCGCGTCCCACAGCTAAAAAGGCATCCATTTTGATGCGTTTAAGTTTATCCAGGGAATGCACATCAATAGAAAAACCGTATTGCAAAGCTGCCTGTTTGGCTGTTTCCGCAAGGTTTTCGGGAGTAATAACATTGGCAGGTTCATTTACCAAATTCCTGGCAAAATTGGTTGTTTCGGCATAAATGCGTCCTTCTACTATACCTCTGTTTAGATGGCGGGTATTTTTAGAGAGGAGCATATAATGCAATGCCTCAATTTCGCTTTCGTTTTTAGCCGAGCTTGAGTATTTATTAAATTGATAGGTAACCAGTAAAGCCGTTTCGGAAAGCAAATGACCAAAAGCCACATCGGTTATAGGGCAATCAAACCCTTGAAAAAGATAGATTTGTTTGGCTCTTAATTTGGCAGCGAAACGAATTGCGGAAGCCAAAAGATTGCGGACTTTATTAATATTGAGGTCGTTTTTATTGCCGGCACCCAATAAAATAATATTTTGTCGTTGTATTCCATTCACGATGGCAAAGTTCTTTAAATCCCCGTAAGCGAACTTAAAATCCTCACTTTTACAATAGACCTGAGCCGTTTTGGCGATGTTTTGCGGTAGCAATTCTACCTTGTCCAATGCCCCGTTTTCTTCCTGGAAAATGATTATACAATCCATATCTTCCGGGACTTTACGGATGATGTCGATCTTCATTCTGAACTCCTTATTGTTTTTTTATAGTATATTAAAAATCTTCGGATAAGCTTAAGTAATACATCGGTTTGGAAATTTTAGAGAGGTCAGTAAGCCAGGCAATATCAAATTTTAACACAAAATAACCTAAATTGAGACGAGGTCCGAAACCGTAACCCAATTTTATATCATTCAGTTTACCGTCTATCACTCCCCTAAAATCAGAATTTTTATCCCAGGCAGCTCCCATATCGGCAAAAATGCTTCCGCGAATATTGCGTAGCTGTAAAGGCACGGGAAAAGCCAAATAGAGATAATCAAAGAAAGGAAAACGCAGTTCAGCAGAACCCAAAATCATTCTTTCTCCGTCTATATCTTCATTTAATGCCCGCACACCATACAAACCATCAAGATTAAAACGCTGAGGTGATTCACCTGTACTGATTCCTGCATTCAAACGAAAAGCCAGAGAATAGCGTTTTTCAAAAAAGTTGTAACAGCGCAGGTCAAGATAGTTGGTAAAATAGTTCAGCTCATTTTGAGCAAAGCTTTTCCGAATGAGATAATAATACCGCCAACCAACCATAGGTCCTGTAGAGCCGAAAAGAGCATTATCAAAAACAAAAGCCAAGCCAGGTGCAATAACCGTATCGGTCTCTTTGGAGATATCCATTTGCCAGTTTTCTGTAGGAACATCCTCCGGTGCCAGATAATCCCATTCCTGTTTCACATAATACAGCTGGCTGTCAAATTCCAAACGCGTAAACCGACTGAAGGGATAACGGTAAATAAAAAGCATTCCCAGTTCGCGTTCTCGCAAGCGAAAATAATCATCCTGACCGATACGATAATGCCTATAAAGCGTTTCATCATAGAAATTATAGACCCCTATTCCGTAATCGGCACGATGCTTTAGATTCATAAAAGAAAGGAAAAGATTGCTGTCTTCAATTTTTCCTGAAATCCCCAAACTGATACCTATTCCATAATTGCCCATTAAATCACTTAAAGTGAGATCAATAGCTCCCACGGTTCCCGTGTAAGATGAATAAGCCAATCCACCCCAGATGCTGTCTAAAGCGAATTTCGTTTTATATTTTTCTATTTTGGGCGGAACATTAATACTATCCGGTTTATCATCCCAGGAAAAATCCTGAAAATGTTTCAAGGAATCGCTTTTATCCGATTCATTATCGGAAATATGCGGACGACGGGGATTTTGTTGTGGGGTTTGTTTTTTTGAAAGATGTTGTGCTTTGCTTCTTTTTCCGTAATAATCAAGACGGGTAAGGTCTATGGTCTGTAAAAGGTCATCGGCACGCACAAAACTTTGCGGTTGGTTGCTTTCTTCATAAATTAGATTTTTCAGGGGATTATCGTCAAAATAGATATCCCAGGCACCGTCAAAGTAGTTGCTTATAACTATATAACTATCATCAAAGCTGATATCGCCATTCATAATACCGGCAATGCATTTAGTTAGTTCAGCGCGCTGTCCGGTTTCCCAATCCAGAATTTCATAATTGGCAAGGTTATGTTTATAGGAAAGAAAAACGAGCTTGGAACCATCATCTGCCCAAATTGGACTAAAACAATCGTAATTTTCAAAGGTTCTTTCAACTATTTCACCGGTCTCAATATTGAAAGTGAAAATATCGCGCGTAAGGTCTGAAAACAAACCATAACGGATTTCCTGCTTTTCACACTTATGTTCACTATCGTAAGCAATGTATTTGCCCTCGGGTGAAAAACGGGGATGAGCATCGTCATAACTGTCATCAGTTAGCTGAGTTAATTTTCCTGTTTCAATTTCATAAAGATAGAGGTCGGATTGCATATTTTTTTGACCTGCCAAAACCAGAAACAAGCCATCGGGAGAAACATCCGCTTCATAAATTGCTTGCAATTCAGGAATGCTAATGGTCTGAACTATTTTTTTAGTATTTACATTCAGGATTTGTATTTTATCACCGGTAGCTGTCTTGGTAGAAAAAGCAATTCTTTGATTATCGGGAAACCAGGAAAGAGCCGAACGCAAATAGTAAAATTCTTCTGCCTTGCCACTTTTCTCACCCTTAAAAATCAATTGCGGTTGAGCTAATCCCTGAGTTCCAGCTAGCCAAATACTGTATCTTCCACCTGCATTAGAATAATATACATAGCGTGAACCATTGGGAGAAAAACGAGGTGCCAAATTGAAATAGGAACCATCTTTTTTATGAAATGTCCGCTGTTCAAAATTCTCCATCGGAATATCGTGACTGTTTATCACAGGATAGTAATCTCTCTTTAACTGATAATGCCAGCGGGATTCCAGGTCTTCAAAATCCATTCCGAAAACTTTTTTCGTAGCTTCATTAAGATTGAACGAGGAATGAATGGTAAAAAAATACTCGGGAACTTTTTCTCTGCCCCAGGTTTCAGCTATAAAAGTTAAAAAACTCTCGCCCAAACGATATGCCAAGTAGCCATCTGCACTGTTCAATCTGCCGATGGTATTATTTATCACCATATCCAACAAATACATATTATTATAGTCATCTTCGCCACCAATGGAAAGATATTCCGGAAGTCCTTCCGAAAACCAAAAAGGAACAGAAGTGGGACGGAGCATAGAATTGGGATTTACAAAACGATTATCCATTGCATTTATATAAGCATGGGTAAGTTCATGTGCCAAAAGTTCTTCCAGATTGGCATAACTGCCTTCAAAAGGAACCACAACACGGTTATGTAAACTTTCCGTAAAACCGCCTACTCCTTCGGTTAAAAGATAATAAGTTATATTGGTGGTTAAAAATTCTTGCTTAGTGCTGTAAAATATAATAGGAATCCGGGTTAAAATTGGAACTTTGAATTCCGCTTTGATGTAATAATAAATATCTTCAGCCATTAAAGCCGCAATGCGGCCAAATTGATCTTCCCCTGCGGGAAAATAGATATCAAAATGCATTGTTTGAATGGTAGAGAAATCCTGAGGAGCAAAATTAACTTTATTTTGACCGAAACTGTAAGCAAAAACGGAACTGCATAAGACAAAGAGGATTATCAGACAATATAGCTGTTTATTCATTAGCTTTCCTAAAATACGCTGAATTTGATATATTTTTTGGGGTTTTCCTTAATATCTTTAATGAGGGCATTGAGATTATCGGTTGCAGTGGTGATTTTTTCATATAACTGCTTATCATTAAGTAATAAACCGGCAGTACCTTCGTTTTCGGTAAGGGTTTTGGCAGAGCGATTCAAATTGGCAGAAAGAATTTTTAATGAATCCAAAGTAGCAGAAAGTTTCTCTATAGTTATGTTCCCTTCCACCAAAGTATTTTTTAAGGGTTCTCTATTTTCCGCCATAACTTCCTGCAGAGAAGAGGTTAAATCCTCAATTTTATTTACTGTAATAACGAGTTCCTGCTTTATTTCTTTTGCTATATTACCCATTTCAGTTACTGTGTCATCGGTATTTTGCACTAACTTTCGGGAACTTTGCATTAAGCCATCGGGAGAATTAAGTAATTTAACCGTTTCATTCAATTCATCCAAGCCCGCAGATGCTTTACTAATCAATTCCATCATACCTTCCGGGGAAGTTCCCTGTTGCAATTTTTTTATATTTAGGGGATTTTTTCCATATCCCGGAATAATGTTTAATGCCTTTCCACCCATTAAAGAACTGTCCGAAACCAGAAACCGTGTTCCTTCCGTTAAAATTATATCACTTCTGATATTGGCAGTTGTAATTACCATATCTTTGCTCGCAGTTATGCTTTTTATTCTACCAACTTCCATTCCGCGATACATAACTTTATCGCCAACTTCCAAACCCATCACATTGGGAAAGGCAATTTTCAGTTCATAATGGGAACGGACTGCTAAACGACCGCTAAGCCAAAAATAACTAAAAACCAGAATCAGACAGATAACAATTGTCCAGATACCTGTTTTTATTTGCACGCTACGCAGGTTAGGATAGAATTTCTTCATTACCTTTTAGGTCTTCAGCTGTTTCTTTTCAGCAGCCGGGAAGAGGACATTATTCAGGATTAAACGATAGCCGGGTGAATTTTTATGCAGTTCTAATATGGTTTCCGGATCACCAACTTTATGCTGATAATCCTCTGGATCGTGACCACCGTAAAAAGTGAAAGTCCCTTTGCCAATATTGCCATGAATGTATTTAACTTCATTCTGACCGGGAACTTCCGCTAAAATAATCACACTTTTCTTTACCTTATCCTTGAAAAAAGAAGTGGTCTGACCTAGAAAACCGTTTATAACATTAGTATGACATTGCGTAAGCATTGTGGGAACAGGATCATACTTAGCGCTGAAATCAAAAAGCTGAAAATAATCCGCTTCGGGACCTCTTAAACTGGAATAATCGCTGGCATCTATATCGGAAAATTCATATTCATAAGGATTGGGACGCAAAGTAAAATTTTCAAAGGCAAAAGTGCGGGAAAAATCCAGTTTACTCTGATACTGAGGGTCTATGCCATCACCGTCAATAGCGGCATCTACAATATCTACATCTTTGGCTGCTAAGGCAATATCATAAGTATCGGTAGCAGCACACATAGCAAACATAAAACCCCCGTTTATTACATAGTTGCGTATCTTTTCCGCTACTGCATGCTTCAATTGCCAAACCTTGGCAAAATTATGTTTAGCAGCCATTGCTTCATTTACGCGCACATCATTCTGATACCAGCTGGTATTTCTATAAGAACCATAAAACTTGCCATACTGACCTGTAAAATCCTCATGGTGTAAATGCAGCCAATCATATTCCGGAAGCTTGCCTGCTAAAACTTCATCATCCCAAACACGGTCATAATCAATTTCCGCATAATCCAAAGCCAAAGTTACTGCATCATCCCAGGGAAGAGCATTAGGAGGTATATAAACCGCTATTTTAGGTTCTTTTTCCAGGGCAATGCTTTCCATATTATTTGCCTGAATTTCCATTAAAATTGCCGCTACATCGGAAGAAGAAACATTTTCATAACGCACACCCCGAATGTTACAAAGAGCAGTTAAACTTTCGGAATCGGGAAAAAGAAAACTTCCTCCCCGATAGTTTAAAAGCCATCTACCAACAAGATGTTCTTTCAGACCCGCAAAGGCAATGCCATATGCCTTTAGATGGTTGGTCTGCGTGTTATCCATAGGGATTAAAATATCGGCAGATAAAGGTATTATAGTAAAACTGCTAAACACTATTAAGCATAGCAGAATAACTGATATCCTTTTTCCTCCAACACACACCAACGCTTTTCTAAACAAGGATTTATCCTCCTTAATTTAATTCCTGCTTATATAAAGCTATTTTTATGCCATAAAACGCATAAATGTCTTATGCTGTCAAGATAAATCTCAAAAACAACGAAAACAAAGAGGATACCGAAGAAAAAGAGTATTTTTTACACGGAAAAAACCGAGAGTACCGAAAAAAATTATACAACTAATAAACTTCCAATATAGCTCCAGCCCTCTCTACCCCTTTCACTGAAACACATAAATCAACCACGGAATATAAAACAGAGCAATAAAAATGGATATAGAAACAATAGTAGCCGCAAACTCTCTATCCAAATTTTCCAAATTGGCAAAAATAAGAGTATTAAAACCAATAGGCAAAGCAGAACAAACAGTTACTACAGTTCTGGTTATTCCCTTAAACCCCAAAAGAGCAGATAGAACAATACCTATGCCCAAACCAATGCCCATTCTGATAAAAATGGCAATTGCCGCTTTTCCGATATTACAGCGTTTGGGATTAAAATAAAGTCCTAAGGCAATCATCATTAAAGGGACCATCGGTTGCCCCATAAAATTGAGAAAATTCAAAGCTAAAGCTGGCATCGGGACTTTAGTTAATTTCCAGGAAAAGGCAATTAACATAGCCCAAAGGGGAGGTAAACGCAAAAACTTTTTCCACTCAATTGCCGCTGTTTTGCTATTATTTCCATATTTTATGGCATTGTAATAGGTAAAGGTAAAAATCATAAAGGTATTGCCAATATCAAAAAGTGATGCTCTGGCAAGTCCTTCATTGCCAAAAGCAGCAAAGAAAAAAGGCAAGGCATAAGCAGTATTCATAATCATTGTTCCCACAAGGAAACTGCCGAAAGTGGTTTTTTCCATTTTCAAGTGTTTTCCTATAGTGCGGGAGATAATATACATCAGAAAGACGATAATAATGGCTGTAAAAGGAATTAAAGCCAAATCCGCTTTTAGCTGAATATTGGAAATGGCAATAATGGTTAAAGAAGGTAAACATACATTAAGCACAACCCTCAAAAGAACAGGCGCATCATCTTTAGACAGAAGCTTTAGAAGTTTGAAGGCAATGCCTACAAAAAAAGCCAGAATAAGAGGAATTATCTTTTCAATAAAGGGATTCATTGCTCAGGAGGAAGATAAAAAGTGCGAAATAGTAGGTTAAATTGTTCTTCCAGGTCTTGATTATGTAGCTTATCTCTTTCGGTAATTTCTTTTCTTATTTGCCAGGAAGGGTCTTTTGCCAGTGTTTCTTGCAATTGCCATTTATGCCTGAATTCTCTTCCCTCAAGTTTAACTAATGCCTCCCATTGTTGTTCCGTGAAACGAATTGCCAAACCTTTATCCTGTAGAAGCTTGGTATTTACTTTCAAAGGATAAACCTCAGTGATACGGATAATTTTCAGTATTTCAGAACGCGAAAAATATTTTTCTGCTTTTAGTTCTTTATAAACCACCATCTCGCGGTAAAATTTACGACCATTCACAGAAGACAGATGATTAACATCCAAGCCCTCTTTTTCTATCTGACGGATAGTTGTGTGATTGAAAGTATATATTGTTTTTTGGTAAACGGTCTGTTCAAACACATTCTGCACAATAAAAAGAGCTATAAACGCAAAGAAAAAGGCAATAACTGGTGCAGCTATCCAAGCTAAAGAGACCTTGCCTAATATATTGTAACGGATATTTTTACCTCCTTTTACCAAACCAATTCCAACAACCGCTCCCACTATAATTTGGGTGGAAGATACAGGAACTAAAGGAATGGGAGGTAAACCTATACTTAATAATAGGTTTTGCAAACCACGCGATGCAAAAATAAAAAGGACAATTGCTTCTGCTGCTACAGCTATAAGTGCTGTTACCGGTGAAAGATGAAAAATATCTTTTCCTACAGTTCGCATCACTTTATGCGAATAGGTGTAAATTCCGACAATTATAGAAATTGCACCCAAAATATAGAGTTGCTGGACACCCGAAAGAGTAAAACTGCCCAAATTAATATCTTTGAAAGGAGTTACCGGAACAAAAACTCCAACCACATTAGCTATGTTATTAGCACCCAAAGAAAAAGCACCAAAGGCACCGATTATAATTAACCCCAAACGAATATAAACATCTTGCTCTAAAAGATGAATTTTTCCTCTATTGATAACAGGTCTGATTAAATAAAAAAGCAAAGCGGCAATAATTCCGGAAAGCACAAAAGCAATTACCCAGCTGGAAACAATGGTAAGTAAATTACGAAAGTCAGTTAGCCGTCCCGAAAAAAAATTCCAACCAATAATTGCACCTACAATGGTTTGAGAAGTGGAAACCGGAATTCCCGTTCGGACAATAGCAGTAATAGTTAAAGCAGCTGCTAGGGCAACTGTAAAAGCACCTCCTAAAGCATCAACACTTCCTAAACGACCTAAGGTTCCGGAAGGACCGCTACCTTCAAAAACAGCTCCTAAAAAGATAAAAATGGACGCAATTAAAGCCGCTGTTTTGAATTTTAGCATTCTGGTTTCTACAGCAGCACCAAAAATATTGCCGGTATCATTGGCTCCTAAAGACCAACCTAAAAAAAGACCGCTGAGCAGGTAAATAAAAATCATTTATAGTTGACGCTTGATAGCATAAATAGATAACCGATCACAAACAACCTGCGCGTAATCCGAAATTTTTTCAATATGTATGGCAAAAAAACGCAGCTGACTTTTTTGGGAAAGTTCAATATCCAAATTGAATATTTCACGACGCAGGCGTTCACCTATATGATCCGCTTCGCGTTCAAAGAAATAGACCTTGTGAATGTAATTGTTTACCGCAGCTAAATCCCTAAAAAATGAACGCACTGCAACAGAGAGCTGTTCAACGGCATTGCTTGATGCCTTAGTTGTTTGCATCCACAAATCATTTAAGCACTCTGGAATTTTTGGCATTTCAATGGAAAATTGAACCAGAGAGTCCTTTATATTATCAATAACCTCATCTGTATTTTCTAATATAGCAAGAACATCACCTCTGTTTTCCGGAATTAGAGTTCGTTCATAAAGAAAGCGTTCAATGCTAACCCGTAAATCATCTGCCCGATGTTCATTTTCCCTGATTTGAGCCAAACGGGTTTCAAATTGTTCAATCCGGTTATTGAGGTAATCTTCCATTGCTAGTTCAAAAGTGGTAGCCGAATCACTTAAAATATCCAAAAAGGCATCTATCTGGGTTTCAATAAAGCGGGTTGTTTTTAAAATCAGAGCCATTTTCTCTCCTTGAGAGTTATAATTTTATTCCTTTTATTATTTTACCAGAAAAAGAAATACTACTTTCTGTCAAGCGAAAAGGGAACTCAGGTTAACGGGTGAACAGGTTAATAAATGAAACCCCAAGATAAATTAAGGGCAACCTGAAATATCTCTTTTAGATTGAAAAAGCCCTTTGCCATTCTCGCGGAAGCAGGAATTCATAAAAGTTTTAACAAAATAACTACATTTTCAATTTGGAAACTATGTAATTTCTATTGCACATACTTTGTAACGGGTAATATGGATAAATAATTGGATGCTCAATAAAAAAATTATGTTAGAAAAAATAGAGGTTACTTTTGTGTGGACAGGGTATGATTTTAAGGATAAAATGAAATATCCCTTGACAATAGAAGTTACTTGAGATAGCAGAACTATGGAAGTTATATGAGGTAATTTTATATGATTCAAGCTATTAGCTATAAACCCCTGAATTTAGAGGGAGAAAAATATAAAAATTCTTAATTAATTGAGCTTTTGAATACTGTATTGTTTAGGAAAATATAGGATTATTTGGTTAGTAAAGTTAAAAGGACATTACCGATAATTTACAACCATTTCAATTTTATAGCGTTATTCAAAAGTACATAATATATATTTCAAGGTCTTTAAAAAAATAAATAAATTCAAGAGGAATTATGAAAGCGGACATAACAAACAACACTTTTAGTGAAATTATTCTTTATCCTGTAGAGGAAGGAAAATATGAAATAGCTCTAAATAAAGATAGTGAATCTATTTGGTTGAATCTCAATCAAATAGCTGAACTTTATCAAACATCTAAAGCTAATATCAGTATGCATATACATAACATCTTAAAAGATGGTGAATTAACCAGGAAAGCAACTGTTAAGAATTACTTAACAGTTCAAATTGAAAAGGGACGACAAGTTCATAGAAATATAAGGTATTACAACTTAGATATGATTCTAGCTATAGGTTACCGGGTCCATTCAGAGAGAGGAACTCAATTTCGGATTTGGGCTACTCAACATTTAAGTGAATTTTTGCATAAAGGTTTTATACTTGATGATGAAAGATTGAAAGGTAACGATCGTCTTACGGATTACTTTGATGAATTGTTAGCTCGCATCAGAGATATTAGAGCTAGTGAAAAAAGAGCATATTTACGGGTAAGAGAGATTTTTGCTCTGGCAATTGATTATAAACCTAATAGTAAAGCTGCTAATAAGTTCTTTGCTACTATGCAAAATAAAATGCATTATGCTGCAACCGGTATGACAGCTGCGGAAATTATTGCCACAAGAGCTAATGCTCAAGTTACCAATATGGGACTTACTAATTGGAAAGGAAATATAGTAAGAAAGGAAGATGTGTCTATTGCGAAAAACTATCTTACTTCAGATGAAATTGATATTTTGAATCGTATTGTAAATATGTTTCTGGAACAGGCAGAGTTTAGAACTTTAAGAAAACAACAAATTTATACTAAGGACTGGGAGAAGTTTTTAGACAAATTTCTGATGGATAATGAACTTCCAATTTTAAATGGATCGGGCAAAATAACTCATAATGAAGCTAAAGAATTAGCTGAGAATGCTTATAATGAATTTGAATTAAGACGCAGAAAAGCTATTGAAGATGATGCTGAAGCAAAATATTTAGCAGATCTTACAAAAGCAACTAAATTAGTTTCTGCAAGAAGGAAAAAAAGATAACTATGGGTTAACGGGTGAACAGGTTAACAGGTGAAAAGTTTAACAGATGAAACCCCAAGATAAATTAAGGGCAACCTGTAATATGTTTGCCTGGTGCAAATACAACTATATTTTTCACTTACCCGGACTCCTGCTTCCGCTGGAAGGATAAGGTAATTTTTTATGCTAAAAATGATACAACTTCTTCTCGTAGTATAAATTGACCTCTCTACTACAAGAGCTTAGCGCAAGAACAGTTTCAACGCATTAACAAATGCCTCAACATCTTCCCTGCAGCTAATTGTTACCCTTAAACAATTTTGCAAACGGGGATGAGAACCTACATCGCGAACAGCAATATCGTTTGCTAAAAGATGATTAAAGAATTCAGGAGTCCGTTCTGCAAGAGAAAAAGTGAGGAAATTGGTAGCAGAAGGATAAACCTTTATCTCTTCTATGGTTTGCAAAGTTGCAAAAAGCTCTTCCCGCAATTGAATTGTTTGTTGTACCTGAGCTTTAAAGATATCCTGATTTTCCAGAATAGTGAGAGCAAATGCCTGGTTCAGAATAGAAGTATGAAAGGTAGTAAGCACTTTGGAAAGTTCATAAATGCTTTCCGCTGAAGAAATTGCATAGCCAAAACGCAATCCAGCAGAGGAAAATGCTTTGGAAAAAGAACGCACTAAAATCAAATTGGAATATTGCCATAATTTGTCTGCCAGTGTCCTTCCGGAAAATTCAAAATAGGTCTCATCAACCAGCACAAGTTTATCAGGCAAAGCTTTAATTATTTGTAATAGTTGGCAATCGGGAAACAAATTGCCCGTAGGATTATTGGGATTGCATAATATAGCTAACTTACAATCCGGGTGACTGGCAAGTTCCAAATACTTTTCCGGGGAGAAACTGAAATCCTCATCCAAATCCAAAAATAGCATTTTCAGTCCTACCATAGCGCTAAAGGTTTTATAATCAAAATAGGAAGGTGCCAGGGAAACAGCAAAGGATTTATCATTTTCCCGCACTGCTAGAAAGATATGATAGAGAATATCATCAGCTCCATTTCCCCACAGGACATTTTCTTTTGTTAAGGAATTGCCAATGTAAGAAATTAGGGATAAATGCAGTTTTTCCGTTACAGGAGAGAGATAACGGTTAAGTTCAATCTCTTCCATTTTGGCTAAAAATTGATGTTTAATTGCCTGATATGGATTTAGGCAACTTTCGTTCAGGCACATCATTCTTTTTTTAACGGGAACACTTATTTTAGAGGGCTTTTTGTCTTTCAAGTCACTGCGAAAATAGGGCATAATTCTTTCTCCTTCTATCAATATTATAAGTTGAAATCGGGGAAAAGCAAAAGTGTCATTCTTATCCGGTTTCCACATTGAAAGTGCAGTTATCATTGAAAAAATATCCTTGATTCTTGCTTGTGCAGAAATGACAAGAGCATTTCATTCCAGCAATGATATTATTTTAAAAAAAGCCACGGGAGGAGTACCCGTGGCTTTGTCTGTGTGTTGCTGAGGAGGGATTATTAGGGGCTTATTTTTCTTGCTCTATTGTTTGGGAGGTGATTTTTTTTCAGGCATACCGAAAGAACCGCATTCTCCGCATTCATCACAATTTTCTCTGCTCTGAGGTCTGAATTCCTTAGCATTTTTACAGGGTGTTTGTTTATGCATAGCACCCTGAAAATGTGGCATATTTTTTTTCAGGGTTGCCTTCTGTTCGGGGGTAAGTTCTTTCATTCTGGCAGCTAAAAAATCCACTTTAGCATCGGCTAAGACATTGCGTTTAGTGGCTATTTGTTTGTTTAAATCCTTTGCCTGCTTGTAGTTTTCATCTTTCAAAGCTTTCTGCAGGTCAATTTTTAAATTTTTAATTTCGGCATTTAGGGTGTTTTTATTTTTCTCAAAACTTATTTTCAGTTCTTCAAATTTTTTCTTTTGGGCATCGGTAAGTTTTAATTCCTCAAGGCATTTTTGCATCGGCATTTCGGGTTTCGGGGATTTAATTCCTTCCGATTGAACCTTAGGATTAGAGCGATCTTTAGGGGCATCCGTTTGGGCAAGTAATGCACCGCAAACGAATATTAGGGCAAGGGTTAGGAATATAATTTTTTTCATCTGTTTCTCCTATTTTTAGGTATATTATCTCTGTTTAAGCGTTTTTTGGCAAATTCAGCACGGCGTTGGAAATGTTCCTGTGCTTCTTCTGCCGTTAAGGTCTTACGATAGGCAACCATTCTTTCCGCCAATCTTCTTTCCAGATTGTTTTGAGCTACCAGGGAAGAATCAATTAGGGCATTCACTTTTGCCATATCTACAGGGTCTTTTGCTAATTCCAGCATCAGGGAATGTTTGATAGTTTCAAATTTATCCCTTAAATTCCTGATTTCTTCATCCCTTTCAAAAGGAGGAGGACCAAAATGGGGACGGGAACCTCGCATTTCTTCGTTTCTTACAGGTGGTTGAGGATGAGGGTGAAACCAGTGTAAATAAATGAAACTGCCGATAAAGGCAAGATTAAAACTCACCGAAATCAGCAGGATTATTATTAGCCAGCGTTTACTCACCCTGTTCTCCATTTTCCGCTATATTATCCAGAATTGTGTTTTCACCAAAACTGCCGTAAGCGACGGAAGTGAGAGTAATGGATTCCGTTTTTTCCGGAATTATGTTGTTATAGCTAACTATACCGACTTTAACACCTGCCCATAAGCTTAAGACAATAGTGAGCATAGCGGTAACTGGGGCAAGTTTATAGCGACGGAAAAATCCCGGATTTTTTGCTTCCAGACGGTGCACCTTATCCATAATTTGTCCGTGAATCCAGGAAGGAAACTCTGGTTTTGGGAGGTGAGAAAGCATCAGATGCAGTTTTTGGGCATCTGCCAGAAAAACTTTGCAGGCAGGACATTTATCCAGATGGGATTGAAGTTTTGCCTGAAAGCGGATATCCAATTCGCCATCAAGTTGTTTTTCCAGATAGCGTTTGGCTTTACTGCATCTCATTTTTCTGTTCCTTCTTATATTTTTTGCTTCCAATTACTATACCATTCAACTTTCTTTATCCTGCAAAATTTTTTTCCTTAATGTGCGTTTTGCTCTTACCAGCAAGGATTCAACCGCTTTTATGCTGATTCCCAAAGTAGCAGAAATTTCCTTGTAGGACATTTTTTCGTAATACTGTAATTGAATTACAGCTGCCAAACGCGGAGGCAAAGCTGAGATTGCATTTTTTAGAACTGTGTAGTCCGTTTCGTTGGCGGTAGCCGTTTTTTCGGGAATACAATTAAATCTCTCCGGTTCCATATTTATATAATGTGCCTTCTGTTTTAGAAAGCTGAGGCATTTATTACGGGCAATTTTATAGGTATAAGCAAGAGCTGTGGCTTCATCTATGCGATCCAGATTTTTGTATACCGCTATAAATACGGTTTGGACGATATCCAAAGCATCCTGTTCATTAGCGCATAAAGTTAACACATAATTATAGATGTGCTTTTCGTTAGCCCTTAAAAATGCCTCAAAATGTTCTTTCTTCATACCTGTTTTTACTTATCATAGTATTTTTTGAATGTAAATTCCTTTATCATTCCTGTGCAACCAGGAATCCACATACGGGAAAAAAATATTTATGCATTTTAATATGGAATTCACATCATATCTTAAGTGTGTTTTTTTTAACTTGCAATAAACAAACCAAACCCGAAACAAAGCTTTAAGGTGTAGCCGGAGAACACTGATTCTCCGCATTTTTTGTAACCGTAACTTATCCAAATTTCGTATTATTTTCACGCAGAAAAGTGGCTTCCTCCGTCTACACTTCCAAAACAAAACTTGACTAATTTCCCTCTTATCAGTTAGCAGTAACAACTAAGATGATTAATAAAAGTGTAGTTTTTCTTGCCCGCAAATACCTGAGCGGACGCAAAACCAGAGGCATCGGTAAAGCTCATTATCTTTGCCTGATTGGCATAACTTTAGGAGTTTTGTCTTTGCTTTGTGTAACTTCCGTGATGAATGGTTTCCGCTTGGATATTCGTAACCGGATTACAGGTACATTTGCAGAAATTCGTATTTCGGCAAAAGGAGGGGAAACCATCAAAGGTTACTCTGCTATTTGTAACCAATTGCAAGATATGAAGTTCTCTGCCAGTCCCGTAATTCGGAATGAATTGTTGCTGAAATATGATTCTGTAGTTTTGCCTACGCTTTGTTTTGGTATTGAACCAAATAGGCATAAAAATGTCTCTTCCCTTTTGCAAAAACCGGATACCGGCAGCAAAGAAATCATTCAGGGTTTGCTTGTGGGAAATATTTCTCCGGAAGAATTTTCCGCCTCAGGCATCGCTTTAGGGGCAGGGCTGGCTTCACAATTGGGTGTTTATTTGGGAGATGAAATTCAAGTGCTATCACCAATGTTCAATGTTCCAACTGCATTTGGAATGATTCCGCGCATCCGTTTTCTGAAAGTGCAGGCAATTTTTGCTGCGGGAATGCCGGAATATGACCAAAATTTCAGCTTTATGGGCATTGATAACGCTGTCTTTTTTGCTTCTTATTCCCCTGGCGAGGCAGATTATATTGAGGTTAAACCCTTTTCCCAAATGCGCAAAAATCAGCCACTGAAAACCCTGAAAAAGGCATTTCCGGACTTTCAAATTGAGGATTGGAGCAGTTTTGATCCCAATCTTTATTCTGCCATCCGCTTTGAGAAATTCCTGATGTTTGTGATTATGCTCTTTATGTTTATTATTGCCAGCTTTAACCTGACCGGCAATCTGCTGAAAATGATTTCCCAAAAGAAACGCGAATTGGGCTTGCTAAAAGCTTTAGGACTTACTGATAAAGACCTACAGAGCTTATTTTTAGTGCAGGCACTTTTTTTATGTTCCGCGGGAATTATTCTGGGCTTAACTTTGGGCTCACTTTTACTGCTCATACAAAAATATACGGGAATTGTAAAACTGGGTTTGGGAGGAGGAAATTCCATAATTTTACCCGTGAAATTTGCTTTTACAGATTACCTTTTAATTACTGTTGTTGCCTATTTAATCACTATTTTAAGCGTGCTATTGCCTCTCAAACGCCTAAACAAAATAAACGCTGTAGAACTAATTAAACGCGCAGTTTAGAAACTTCTTTCTCGCGCATATATTGCTCCTCAGATTCCCTTATGCTTCCCATATCGCGATATGGGAAGCATAAGGGAATGATATGGGAAGCGTAAAATTTACCATAAAGAAAGCCATAAATGTTATTGATGTATCTTTTTGTTCTAAAAAACTTATGAAGCTAAAATGTAAGTGACAGAAGAAAATTATAATTCAAATAACCCATAACGAATTGTGAATTTCAAACAATGCCAGTGAATTATTGTGTAGCAGCATTGATCCATTGGGTTGCAAAATTCATCTTTTGCACTGCAACCAAATGTATCCCAAGAAATTTATGCTTTATATATTTAACCGAGATGAATTTTCAAACCTATATATTATTGGTATTATATTGGACAATCCCTTCCTTTCCCGCAAAAACAGGAATACAAACAAAATTTACCCAAAATACCTGCATATCCAATTTAAAAATGGTATAATATTATGCTATCTAATGCTATAATAGTATTCATCTTCAAAATATGTATCTTCACTTTGTTCTTTAATCCTTGAGTAAGGAAAAGAGCTTTCATCTATTTTTACATATTTTCCTTCCTTTGTTTGCTGTATAAATGTTAGCAATACCTTCTCTTCTTTTAGGTTTAATTCTGTTCTCTTATTTTTCATGATTATATCTCCTTATTAAACTATTATTTTTTTACCTGTTTGTATTTCTATCTGGTTTTTGATACCTAATAAATCTATTTCAAAACCACACTCACAAATAAATTTACTGACCTTGGGGAAGGGTATAAATCCTTTATTTTTAAAATCAGTATCAATTTAGGGTTAGGAACAAGTTTGGCGTAAAGATTATATTTTTTCCCGCATTTGGGACATTTCTGTTCAATTTCAACCGCATTAATTGTTGGCTTTCCTGGTAAAATTCTTGGAGCTCCTACAGGAACTGCCTGCTTAAATATTTTGTTGTCTTGTGTAGCAAATATTTTAAAAGTTGAAGTGCTTTCAAAAAGAAGTCGGCAAACTGTTTGGATCCTATAAATATTTTCAGCTAATTTTGCATCATCATCAACTCTAGTTATCTTTATGCCAATTCCCTCCAAGTCCTTAATTTTAATTGATCTGCCATGTGATCTCCATTTTGAATGATTCGTTAATTCTGCAGCTATCTTTTTTGCTCTTTCAAGTTTCATTTGAGCGTCAATTGTACCCAAACTTCCAGTTTCCGTCATTAAAATAGCTTATATTAACTGTCTCAAAACTAACTTTTAGTTTCTGAACAGCCACCATATAATTTAAATCGTATCTTTTTTATTTTGCTTCTCTAATTAATTTGGAGGTTTTCTCAATATCATTTACATTTTCGTATATCTTCTTTATTGGCTGTAATTCTGAAACGGAATAATAGTAAATTATATCTTGAATTAGATCTTCCAATAGATTAATTGAAAATAGAGCATATCTGGTTTCTTCTAATGGGCTTGATGTTAAAGAGGACTTATAAGAACCATCATCTTGATAAAAACTCTTAATTTTAAGGATTAATTCTTCAACTTTATTGATTAGCTGATTAAGTTCGTTTGGTTTTACATCTATTTTGGAATAGAGAAAATCAATGCAATATACGATTTTAGTGATGTCTTCAAGTAAGATATCCTTATTTATATATGTTAGAAGATAAATAAGCCATAAATTGGCATTTTGCGGAATCTTATTTAAATGATCAAGAATAAAGCAGACCTTGAAAAAACTATCTAAATCTTTGGGCATTAACTTTACTATTTTATCTTCATCAATTACGCCTTGAAGTAAGTTGGACAATTTGTCTTTATTAATATCTAGCAATTGATGTTGAAAATTGAGGATGAAATTTTTGGCATCTATTCTCTTACAAATGCTTTTCAAATTAGTATCCGGCTTCAGTATACTTAAAAATTTATCTTTCGGAACTCTATAAGCATAAGTTCGCCATGCCTCAACCATTCCATATTGGCTATTATTAAAGACCCATTCTGCTTTAAATATTGCATATTGATATGAAGGTTTATAAATGTATATAATAAATTTATCTTTGATAGGTTCACGATTGCCTTTTTTTGATTTAGCAATTTTGGAGACCTTGAAATCATAAAATTCCAAATCTGCTTTTTCAGCATATTGAAATTCAAACTCTATTTTTTTATCGTTTATTTCAGCAATATAATCTGGCTCTCTTGAGATCCCACCTTTTCTTAAAAACCATAAGAATTTATCCCCACCCGATTTATAAACCTTAACACATTTTTCGGGATATAGTTCTTTTATTTTATCTTCCAGCCATTCCAAAATTTCTAATTCAGCGATGGCTTTTTTCTTCATATCTTTGCGATATTCAAGATAAGTGCGGGATTTTATATCACTGGAATGGGCATAAATGGTTTTTCCATTTAATTTCATAACTTGTCCTTTTTACCAAATTTCTGTTTGATGATATCTTAGAGCTTTTACTGCTTCATAAGCAATCTCTGGATATATTTCATAGCCAATACCATTGCGTTTTAAATCTGCTGCAGCAGAAAGAGTTACTCCTGAACCGACAAAAGGATCAAGAATTGTTTCATCCACATAACTAAATGCCTTAATGAAACGGAAGGGAAGTTCATAAGGAAAAGGTGCAATATGATTTCTATTATCACCGCTTCCTTGTGGTTTCATAACCCAAACATCGCTTTTCTTGATAGACAGCCAGAAGTCCTTGTCCAACTTGGATTGTTCTTTTTGCTCTTTAGTAAGATGACCATATTTGTTAAAGCCCTTCTTTTCCGGTTTATCAAATTCCAAGATGAATTCGTGCATATTATTGATTAAAATTCCACCTGGATAGGGATAAGTTCCAAAATGTGCCCGGACGGCATTTGTTTTTTGCCAGATAATATCTCTTTTAAATATAAAGCCAATTTTTTCACACAAATCTATGGTTCTACCCGCTAAATTCAAGGTTCTAAACTTTCCTTTTTCTAATCGGACAGGGAGGTTCATTATATTTATAAATGCTTTTCTCCCTGGTTGTAATACCCGGTAAACTTCTTTCCAGACCTCGCCTATTTTCTCAAACCATTCATCAATATTATGAATATTCCCAAGGTCACCAGGAAGTGGCTCTCCTGAATACATTTTAGTATCAAAATAGGGTGGAGAAGTAATCATCAGATGGATGCTGTTATCCTCCAAATCGTCCATCTTCATAGAATTCTTAATATATATTTTTTGAATTGTGCCATTTATCTCAAGTGTATTTACTTTATCAATATCAATGTTATTGCTATGAGATTTATATTTAAGATTTGCACTAAAGTCCTTTAACTCTTTCAGGTCAAAGCGCATTTGTCCACTTGCGGCAATTTGCGCTTTAATTAGCTGCTGATTGACAATATTATGAAGCATCTCAACTGTTATACCTAAAAATTTGGATGCTTCAATAGCTGATAGATAAGTTCTATTTTTATAGTCCGTTGGTTCCATTTTTGTATCTCTTTTGCTTAATATCGTGACTAATGCATTATAGATATAATAGGTTACTTGCTTCTTAAGTTTTCATCGGCATCTTACCATAACGAATTTACGAAAATTTAAGCTACTATTTTATATATAAGGGGTAACAAATCTTTTTTTTGTCACCTTTGGCGCAAACTGCTAAAATATGTTTTATAGTTTTACCGCTTCGGATTTTTTATTCCTGAATAAATTCAGCCGCTTCTCTCATAATTTAACTAAAAATCATATATAAACCTTAAAAAACCAATGTAAAATACTGTCAATGAAATTTCAGCTTAAAAAAGCAATTATGATATTACAACAGAAATTCAAAGCTAAAAGCTAATTTGCTGTTATATAAAAGGTGATTAAGCTATAATGTTATTCTCCTGTATAAGCACATACTCCAACCCGGGGAGAATTAACTACCGGTAATAACATATCCACTCCACATTTATGTTTGCTGGCACATTTATCACAAAGCCATCCTTTGCTATCCCAAATACAAGCAACACAAACTTGAGTGGCAGGTTTTCCACATACATAACATTTTTTCTCAGGAGGATCATTTCTGGCCATAATAATAATAAATCTGCCTTTCGCTTTAAGTTCCATTTCGGATATAACCTTCAAGGTAAGAAAAGTGGTTGTCCCGAAGTCGTATTTGTGATAAAATTTTATCCCTGGATATAGAACCTCATTCAGCTTAAATCTCATACTTTTTTCTTTTAATTCCGGCATTGGCATCACGGAGTATGTTTTGTCCTCAATTTTAAAGGCACTAAGGTGTCCGCAACATTCCAGCCATATATCCCTTAGAAAAGTATCCAACCTTTTCAGAGATATATTTGCCGTTACTAAAAGATGCATCCAATATTCAGGCAAGTATCTTCCCTCAACCAATAAATGAAAACACTTTACGCTTTGTGTTTCATCATATTCCAAAGATGACTCCCATGCCGGTTGCATTGCCTTACAAGATGCCAAATGCTTGGTCATTGCTGACTTACTGAAAGTTCTAAAGCAAAAATGGCATTTACCTGTTGATTGAATTCTGGGCATTTCTATGTTGCTCCTCTTTTATATTTTGCTATTTCTAATAATATCGTTGATTACTATTCAAATGTCAAATAATATTTTGATGATAAAAGAGATATTCCAACCCTGCTTCAACGCCTCAACGATATTAATGATATTAGACAAGGCATCTTACTATAAAATAAATAAGAGCTACTTGCGTAGCTCTTATTATTGGGCTGATCATTAATATTGCCTGCTATTTGACCAGTTCACATCTTTCAACGCGGGCAGGCGCTCCAGATGATTCACCTAGATATTATAATCTTTTTTGTCTTCTTGCCAACTCTTTTTTTCTACACCTTACCATCGCCTTCATCATTTGCGCTATTTTCTTCTCTTATCATAAATTATGTCTCTAACCGTCAAGGTACTTAAATAGTAACTTTCTGCTACTATTTCTATTGTCAAGTCCTAAAATGGCGGACTGTTTTTTGGGTTTTTTCATTTTTAAATTTTGAGATAAATAGCACATAGTATTTAGTAATTGATTTGGATGTTATTATATGTTAACCATAAAATCCACAATCCCTTCAGGGGTGAAAAACATTCCGGTATCTCGCTTTACTTCCTTTAAACTTTTATTCACAATTGACTGATGAAGATTATAGTCCCCTTACACTTCTTCCTGCCTAAATACGGGTTTATTTTCCTGGTTTTTTTCTTCTATTTCGTTCATATTATAAAATCACTGTAAAGCATTTAACAAGTTTGCTGATAAGACATTGCCGAATAAAAGCTAAAATAATCGGCAAGCTTTTTTCTCGGGGCTAAACGATATTCAATTAACATAATTCAATAATTCTTACTTTTTTCTATAGTAGAATAAAAATCTAACTGGGATGAGGTTTTATGCGTTAGTTTTTCCAGAAATTGCACTAAATTAGTTTCTACATTAGTATTTTCTATCCTTTTTTGAGCTATGTCGTAATAGGTCTGATCAATTTCAATACCTACAAAATTTCTATTTAGTCGTTTTGCTACTGCTCCCGTCGTTCCGGAACCCATAAAGGGATCAAGAATAATATCTTCTTGCTTACTTCCAATCAAAACAATTCTTTCTAAGAGCTTTTCCGGTTTTTCAGTAGGATGCATTGTTTTATGTTTTTCTGCCGATAGTTCCCATAAATTACGCATTTGTTTTCCATTAGCTAATCTCACTGCCATTTCATAATTAAAATAATATTGTTTTGATTTGGCAGCCAACCAGATTAATTCTGTTGATGGTACAAAACGGTTTTTTTGAATTAAAGGAGCTGCATTAGGTTTAAACCAAATAATATCGTTTATTATCCAAAGATTTAATTGTTTTAAAATTACACCGATGGAGGGATGATTATGTAAAGTTCCGGAAATCCATATTGTTCCATTATCTTTCAAAACTCTAATACATTCCTCAATCCATTTCTTGTTAAATTCATCTATATCATCAATATGATCCCAAGAGCCCTTATCACATTTAGCTATCTTCCCACTTTTACAGGTAAGATGATTTTCTCCGGAAAGATTATAGGGCGGATCGGCGAAGATTAAATCTATGCTCTTTGACTGTAATTGTTTAATTATTTCTAAAGCATCACCATTAAATAATTTAATATCAGGCATTTTCTTTTATCTCCCTTCCCAATATTCTATTATGAGCAATATTACAATAATCCTCATTAATTTCAATTCCAATCCAATTTCTTTTTAAGCGAGAAGCAACAGACCCTGTAGTTCCAGTACCAAAGAATGGGTCCAGAATAAGATCATTTTCATCTGACGAAGCAAGTAAAATTAATTCAATTAGTTTTTCCGGTTTTTGAGTAGGATGTAATGCTCTCCCATTTTCACCCTTTATTCTCTCTTTGCCCTGAACAATAGGCATTTCAATAAAGTCAATAAAATCCCTTAATTGTTTGGACTTACCGTCTTTAGTTTTATGCGGATTGAAATTCTTAATTACCTCATAATTAAATTTCCATTTTTTACCTTTCACAAACCAGCAGACAAATTCCGTTGAATGGGTAAAAGTTCTTTTCGTGATATTAGGCATTGCATTGGTCTTATACCAAGTTAGGATATTATTTAATTTGAAGCCGGTTTTTTTTGCAGTTAATATAATTTCCGCTATGTTATGATGTGTGCAGGAGATATATAAACTGCCAGTATTTTTTAATATAATCCGTACTTTACTAATCCAGTTTTCAGAAAATTCAAGATAATCTTCATAGTTCCAAGTGTCCCAATCCTCATTCATTTTATAGAAAGGACCTCCGGTCTTATTATTTTGTAAAGTTAACGACTTTCCAGATAAATTATACGGTGGGTCTGCATACACTAAATCTATGCTACTTGCAGATATCTCTGTAACCATTACTTTAAGACAATCACCACAATATATATGGTTTATCTGCATCTTTTTATAATCCTTTGTTGCCAATCTGCAAGGGACTTTTCAATAAATAAAGCCCAGTTAGAGAAACTTACCAATCTTTTTGATTCGTTAACTATATTTGTATATAACTCATATAATTCTATATGAGAAAATCTCTTACCTTTTTTAAGCAGTAATAACAATGTATCTAATAGCATAGCAAATTGTTCCGAAGTCATTGGCACGATTTTTTGAGGTATGCCATTATACTCATATTTTACAGAAATCCAAAATTGAGAATAAGTATCAATATGAATCCGGGGCGCAATAAAAATGCAAAAGACTTCATCGTTCTGATGTTGAATTTCAAAATTTCTCAAATGCCTCATTACCGGTTGTCCTTCCAGCACCCATTGAAGTTTTGATGAATTTAGAGTTACCTCTATAATTGCTTTGAATTTCTTGTAATAACATTCTATATCCGGTTTATTTGCCGGAGAATGAGATACTGGTTCACCATCATCATCTACCGGATAATTTGGTTTTATCTGAATTTCGTCATTGATGATTTTTAGCGCTTCTGTTACTAATTTTTCAAATTGTTCCGGCTCATATTCTCTTAATTTTTTTATATCTTGCAGGGTAACTATTATTTCTTCTACTTTATTTAAATCACTCATTAACTTTACTTTCTTAATTCTTTCTTTTAATTCCAAATTAAATGCTCTTATCTGATCTTTATACTTCTCCAATTGATTTTTATCCAAATCGTGAATTTCCATATCTAAAAATGTCTGTTGTTCTTGACTAATTTGTAACTTTCCCTCCTTAATCAAATTATTAGTATCATATTTTAGGGTTTGAACTACCTTTTCTAAATTATCTCTTTTCTCCCAGGGTAAAAGTGGCTGTTCAATATCAGAAAGATAATTCAAATAATCTGTTACAGTTTCAAATTTAATAGATGCTCCCTTATACATATCTAACAATTGCTCTATTTCCACTTTTCTGGAAGGTTCAAGATCAATAATCCAATTGGAGCCCAAGGGGTCCATTGAGACCTTAAAATATCTTGTAAGCCGAAAATATCTCATTATGTTATCGCCATAATCAAACAAATTATTTATCTTATTTGCTGGTATAGTCGTTATCTGATAAAACATTTTCGCAAAGTCATTAATATATTCATCTTTGTTTTTCGCTTTTCTAAATTCTAAAATTCGTTGCACATATTCATCTACCTGGTCAAATTTGATAAGAGTAGGAACAAATAAATTGAATTCATTTTTATCTAATCCTTTCTTTTCTGCTTCTCCGTTGATTTTCTTTATTAATTTCATTACGGCGATTAAAGGCATTATATCAAAACCTTCTTTCTCGGAAAAGTCCGCACTCCAGGGATTTGGAAACTGAAGCTTAAGCAAACTTTTAAAAAATATATAACCTATCTCGTAATCATCTGATAAAAATTTATTTCCAAGCTCAGTAATTATTATTGGACCATATCCTTCCCTTGCTATAGAAAAACCAAGCTTATTTAAAGGATTAACAGATTGCCTTCCCCTCATTGGCGGATCCTCATATTTTTGCATAATGAAGATTTGTTCAGCTACTTTGTAAGGGATTTCTGTCTCTGGTTCTTCATAATATTTTAGATAATCAACAGGAATATTTAGCGGTTTATATATACGCTCTTTAATTAAAAGCACTTGATATTTTATCTGGTTAGAAGTATCAAAGCTTTGACCTTCCAATTGCTTTAATACCCGCAAAAAATCTCTTAACCGTTCAGGATTTCTCACTGTCGTTGAAATTGACCAAGGTTTTCTCATATTTTCACCTCTTATAATACACAAATTTCATTTCTCACTGAACAATAAATAAGTCAAGGTATTTCTAAATTGCAGTTAACTTCGCTGCGGATAGCTTATTTTCCGATACAGAATTCGCTGAAGATTTTATCCAAGAGGTCGTCGGTGGTGATAACTCCTAAAATTTCTTCCAAAGCATTGCTGGCAGAAATAAGTTCAAAAGCGATGAATTCGTAGCCCTGATTTTCTTTTAGGCATTGTTTTGCCCGATGCAAGGATTGCAAGCATTTAGATAGAGCAACTAAATGTCTGTTATTGATGATAATTGGTTTATTGGGCAATTCAGTGTTCAGCATTAAACGCTTGGAAATTGCATCGGTAAGGTCTTTCAAACCATTTTCCGATATTACACTGCAATATATCCCGCGGGAGATTTGAGGTGTATTTTCTTGTATTAAGTCAGCTTTGCTGAAAACAACAAGGGTTTTGGAATGAAGATCAGGGGGAAGAGAAGAGGGAGAAAGTAAATCGGAAAATTGTAGATTTGGATTAGTTACGGTAGTTGCTTCCACCAGATAAAGAATAAGGTCTGATTCCTGCATCAATTCATAACTTTTAGTTATTCCTTCTTTTTCAATGTCATCAGGAAATTCTCTTAGTCCAGCAGTATCATAAATAACTATGGGAAAGCCATTTAGGGATAAATATTCTTCAAGATAGTCCCTGGTAGTTCCCGGATGGGGAGTAACAATGGCTCTGTTTTGTTGCAATAAGGCATTAAAAAGTGAGGATTTACCAACATTTGGTGCACCAGTTAAACAAATTTTAATTCCTTCCCGCAAGCGTCTTCCCTGTTCACCTGTACTTTTCAATTCTTCGGCGGTTTTGATAATATCTAAAAGTTCTTGATACAGTGCATTGGAATCGGGTAAAGGTAAATCCTGATCGGCAAAATCAATTGCCAGCTCAAAACGGATTCGCAGTTCCGTAATGCGGGCAAGCAATTCTTGTAAGTATTTGCTCAGAAAACCCTTAAGTTGCATAAGAGCTGCTTTTTCTGCTTGGTTTGCCTGGGCTTGAATAAGGTCATTAACTGCCTCTGCCTGGCTTAAATCCATTTTTCCGTTTAAGAAGGCACGTAAAGTAAATTCTCCCGGTTTTGCCAAACGACAGGAAAGAAGTAAGGTCTGAAGAATACGATTTACAAGATTGGGGTTTCCGTGGCAGGAAATTTCTATAACATCTTCACCTGTATAACTATGTGGTTCTCTAAAAACGGAAATAAGAACTTCGTCTATCGGCTCACCGGTTTCTGCATAAAAGGTGCCAAAAATCAAATTATGCGAAGGTGAAGAAAGAAGTTTTTGGCTTTGGGAAAAGTGATTGGCAACAAGCTCAATACAGCCCTTGCCACTTAAGCGGATTACGGCAATGGCAGAAAATCCAAGCGGAGTGACTGGAGCACAAATAACTTCGCTTATTTTACTCATTTAGTGTTTGAACAATTTGTTTATGAAGCTTGTTAGGCGTAAAACCAATTTCATCAAGAAGTTCAGAATTTTTTCCTTGAGCAATAAAGTGATCGGGATAGCCAAAATTGATAACTTTAACTGGTTCGGTTGCAAGCAATTGAGCTATTCGTGCTCCCATCCCTCCAATAACGGCATTGTTTTCAAAAGTGAAGATATAATTGCAGTTGGAAGCCAAAGACAAAAGGGTATTTTCATCCAGGGGTTTAACGGAAAGTAATTGTATCAGTTGAGCAGGAATTTTATCTTTAGCCAGTAAGTTATACACTGCCTCGGCTGTAAAAAAAGCATCTCCGCAAGCGACTAATGCAATTTTTCCTTTATTGGAGTGGATTATGGCAGGAAAGGGATTAAAATTGGTTAAAGATTTATGAACAGAAGAATGAATTGCTGTTCCACGAGGATAACGAATAGCAACAGGACCTTCCTGATAATTTGCAGCCCAGAATAACATTGCAGAAAGTTCTTCAGCCGTAGAAGGGGTTAAAATAATCATATTCGGCACAAAATTCAAGTAGGAAAGATCAAAAGCACCATGATGTGTAGCTCCATCTTCACCTACAAGACCAGCTCTATCAATACAAAAAACAACCGGTAATTTAGGTAAAGCAACATCGTGGATAATCTGGTCTAAAGCACGTTGCAGAAAAGTGGAATAAATTGCTACAAAGGGTTTAAGTCCTTTAGTGGACATTCCTGCGGCAAGGGTTACGGAATGCTGTTCAGCAATTCCAACATCAAAAAAGCGATCGGGATAGGTCTCTTCAAATTTGGTTAAACCAGTTCCTGCAGTCATAGCGGCTGTAATAGCGATTATTTTGGGGTCTTTTTGGGCTAAAGTGATTAAGGTTGAACCCATCAATTCGCTCCAGGTTTGTTTTCCGTTGCTGATTTGTTTACCGGTTTTGAGGTCAAAAGGACCTGTTCCATGAAATAATTCCGAATTCTTTTCCGCTGGAGGATAACCCTTTCCCTTTTGGGTAACAATATGGATCAGAACAGGACCGACCATAAAGTTCTTTACTCTTTTGATAATTTTCAAAAGATGCTCAATATCGTGGCCATCTATCGGACCTACATATTTATAGCCAAGGTCTTCAAAAATAATGTTGGGCACCAGGATATTCATCATTGATTCTTCCAGTTTCTGAGCTCCATAAATAAAACTGCGACGAATATTGGCTGGTAAAGTGTAACTGAAATCCCAAACCTGCTTTTTAAGGACATTATAGGATTTACTAGCAAGCATCCGAGCCATATATTTCTGTAATCCGCCTACATTTTTGGAGATGGACATTTCGTTATCATTCAGGATAACAATGAATTTATCCTTTTGCAGGTGACCCCCATGATTTAATGCTTCAAAACTCATTCCTCCGGTTAAAGCGCCATCTCCAATAACAGCAATACAGTGACCCTGTTCATTGTTTAAATCCCTAGCACAGGCAATTCCTAAGGCGGCAGAAATGGAAGTGCTGCTATGACCTGTAGTAAAAGCATCATAAGGACTTTCTTCACGATTGGTAAATCCGCTGAGACCTTTATACTGTCTTAAGGTATCAAATTGAGCATTGCGTCCGGTTAAAATTTTCCAGCTGTATGCTTGATGCCCTACATCCCAAACGATTCTATCTTTAAGCGGATCAAAAAGATGAAGCAAAGCAATTGTGAGGTCTACAGTTCCTAAACTGGGAGCTAAATGACCGCCAGTTTTGGAGACAACTTCTACAATGCGAGAGCGAACCTCCTTAGCCAGGATTTTCAATTCGCTAACGGTTAGAGCTTGTATTTGTTTCGGCTCGGTTATTTGTTCCAAAATCATTTTTTCTCCTTGCCGCCTGCTATTTTGCCCTTGCCTCTTCTGTTTTTACAATAATAATTTCCACAATCATTAAAGCGAAAGCGATGGCAAGCAAAATTTTCCAGAGGTCGTGACCCAAGCGGGAAAAGAAAAGTTTATCTTCCCATTTTTCTCCTAATCTTTTTACACCTTTAGGGAAATTAGTTCTGGCTTCGGAATCGCTGTAGTCAATATTTATTGCCATAGCATAACTGCGAGGAGTATCAGGTTCAAAAATATAAATTCCGGGTTCGGTAGCTAAATAACGGCGGCTGGTGATAATTTCACCTGTGGGGAGTTTCAATCTGTTAAAAGTAAGAACCTGACCAATTTTAGCATTTGTTTCCGGAATTTCAGAACCGGCAATATAATCTAATGTGCGGAAAGCCAGAACCGGAAAAGCCGGGTCTATAAAAAAAGGATTATTGTCCGCAGAAATATTCCAGAGCCAGAGTGACTGCTTGCCGTTGATTACAGCTAAAGGAAAGTTTTGAGCAGAAATGAGAACTCCGGCACTTTTATTTACTGCTTGCCAGTAGTCAGCCAGAATAGGATTTTTAAGAGGTTTCCCGGAAACGAGGGAACTGATATAGTGATGGGCATTAATGTTATCAATAGTGATTGACTTTTGGGTGCGGTCTTTTATTTCTAAGCCAAAAGTGTTGTTCAGATAGGACTTCAGGTCGGCAGAAAGGTTATTTCCCAGGCAGAAAAGAATACCTGATTTACGGTTTTGTAAAGTAGTAAAAATCTCAAGTAAACGAGAAGTTAAAGGACCACAATTGTATACAATAAAGAGTTGAAATTTATCCAGGTCATTTAATGAGAGGGCATCAGGCGAAATTACTTGAGGAGTAGAAGAGCTATAAACCCTTAAAACGGTAGCCAGAATAGGAGGTAAATTGCTACTTTGAGAGATAACTGCAACCCGGGGTTTACTGTAAAAGGGGAAAGTGAAATAGCAACGGTTATCCATTATCTGGCGTTCATCATTAACTTCAATATATCCACTCTGCCAGCCATCGGAACGAAGTTCAACAGGAATAGTTTCGGTGATAGTGCTTTGGGAAGGGATAGAGATAAATTTTTCGGCAAGTTTTATATCGTTTACTACAGCTTTAAGGAGAACATCTTGGCGTTTGGTGCTGCCATAATTGGCAACGGTGAACTGAATTAATTGCTGATTGTGTTTTTCCACCAGCTGGGGTAAAGCATTGGCAGAAATAACTGCTAAGTTTTCATATTCAGATGTTTCAGGTAAGGGAATAAGAGCAATAGGAATATTGGTTTTAAGTTCTGCAGGAGGAATTCTTAAATCGCTGATAAGATATATTTCCCGATTGGGCATTTGACTTTCGGCAAGTTTGGTTTCTGCCAAGGCAAGCATTTCTTCCAAAGAGAGAGGGTGGAAAGTGATTTTTAATTGGTCAATCAGCGTTTCAGGCAAGGAACCGGCATAAATTTGACTGTGCAAAAGGTTCCAGTTTTCATCGGAACTGACAGGAATGAGGCGATCATCGGGATTGGCTTTGGAATTTATCTTTTTCAGAGCATCTTTGGCATATTGGAGGGAACTTTTTCCTCTTTCAGCATAGTCCATACTGTATGAAGTATCAATTAAAATGGCAATTGCTGTAGGTGGATGTTTTCCGGAAGGTTTTAGTTTCGGGGAAGAGAGCATTGGACGCGAAACGGCTAAAACAACCAGAAGGATAATCAGCATCCTGATAATCAGCAAGAGTATGTTTTTCAGCTTGCTGCGACTTTTCTCCTGTTCTTTGCTCAATTTGATGAAACGTAAAGTAGGGAAAATAATTTTTTGGGGCTTTTTTTTTGCCAACAGCCAAATCAGCAGAGGCAGAATGGTTGCTATGGCAAAAAAGAGGAGAGAAGCATTTAGGAAAGAAAGCTGAAACAATTATATTCCCGCACTTAAAGAAAAAAGATAGTCGCTATCGGAGAGCTTCATTCCCGTGTTATTCAGCGAGAAATCAAAGCGGAAGTTTTTGTAATAATAGCCGCCACCAAGAGTAAAGTTAATATTATCCGTTCCGTAAAAATCGTGACTGTAAAGACCAACTCTGAGGTCAAGGGAATTACGGTTTTGGGTAGTAGAGTAATTGCTTTTGCCAAAATTAAAGGTGTAGCTGTAGCCAAAATGAAAAGTGGTTTCTGGCTCTTGAGCAATTTTGCCTTGTATACCGGCAAAATAATGGCTGTTTGTGCCTTCAGAACCAAGTCCCAAAGCGGCTCTTCTTTTAAGGGTTACGGAATCATAATTTTCCCACCAGAGCATAGACAGGAGGTCATAAAAGGAAGCGGAATAAACAATATTACCCATTTTGTAAGTGAAACCGAGGTCTCCGGAAATACCTTTAGCTTTATCATCAATAAAGCCATCGCGGATTAGGTTGTAACCCTCTTTATGTTCTTTCAAGTAAACGAGGCGTCCTGAAAGGTATTTAAGGTTAATTCCGGCAGCAAATTTGGGATAATTTTCGTCTCTGCCACCCCAAGAAATTTGGACTTTATCCATTTTATAATCGTAATATTCACTGTTCATTCCGTTGTTTGTGAACTGACTGATATGGACAGCAGAAACGGGTTGATAACTGAAAGAGACAGGACCGGTATTGAGCACGAAGTATTTGAACTGCTTATCTTTCAGGGTATTGCTTAAGCTAAGAGCTTCATAGAATTCAAGATCTTCCTGAGTGCTTAAAAGGAAGGAAAGGGAAAGCGAGCCAAGTTTGTTATCTGCCATTAAAGCAGGATTGCCGTAGGCGCAGAAAGGGTCTTCAGGATTGGTTAAATTTAAGGCACCTGTTCCCATAGCAATAGGGGAGACATTATTGGCAGGGAGGGCGTAATCATAAGAAGTTATAGGTAAAGGAGTTACCTGTTGAGCAAGTAGGAGCCAAGCGGGAGAGATAAGTAAGATGATATAAATGAGTGATTTAGGCATTAGAAATTTTTTCTTGGACATCAGTTGAACCCTTTTTCTCTAAGATAATAATAAGTCCAGTTAGCTAAATAGTAACCGGCAATACCTGTTAAGATACCAAAAACGGCATCAATGAACCAGTGATAGTGACAATAAACGGTAGCAAGAGAAAGGAAAAAGGTAATGACAGTGCAAATATAGCCAAGCGGACGGATATATTTTAGGGCGGAAATAGTTAGAACAATGGCAATGGCAATATGACTGCTGGGGAAAGCACCTCCCAAATGATTGGAAGTGCGATAGATAAAGACCATAATATGAGTGAAGGGACCACCCCGATAGGTTTTGGTTAAAGCCATAGCTTCAGGAAGAAAACGTCCACCGATAACAGGCAGAACAGAATAGATGGTATAACAACAATAGAAGACAAAGGTGAGATTGAAGATTACTTCCCTGAAAGCATCTTTTTGAGTGAAATAGAGATAGATGGGAATTCCAGCAATCATAGGATAATAGCAAAAATAGGCAAAATGAAAAAGTTCCTGAATTGCCCAATAGGAATAGAGTTTTCCCCAAACAAGAGAAGGCAGGTAACCAAAGATAAATTGATCAATTCCCATAAAAAAGGGATCGAGCCAATCCCGAAAAATAATACGATTGAAAGCGTGACCAGAAGTGTAAAAATAGCCGAAAAGGAGAACAGGATAGAGACCTCTGAAAAAACTGAGAATTTGATAGCGCTTGGAAGGGTTTTGAGGATCGTAAGACCATCCGGGTTGTTTTTGGAGCCAGGCAAGAAAAAGAACTCCTACAAAAATAGCAAGATAAACAGGGATATGTTTTATAACTTCAGGAGAGCGAGTGATACCAAAACACATATATAGAAGTATCCATCCGCAAAAGATAAGGGTAATAAGATCAATGGCAGAGAGGAAGAAAGATGTTTTTCTATTTGCCGTTATGGAGGTATCCGTCATTCAGAACCTGCTATTTCCTATTAGTAATGGCTTTATCGTAAAGGCGGTAGGTTTTATAAATTTTGGCACCGAGTTTTTCAGCGGCATTAATCATCGGGATATTGTTTTCCAGAATCCAGGAAAATTCGCTGCGGTAATAGCCCTTGGGGAGTCCATTTTTAAAAGTATGATAATAGAGCAAAGTATCAATTCCCTTACCTTGAAATTCCTTAATAATACCCATAGTGATAACGCGGACGGAGGTGATATGTTTTTTAGCTTGGAGAGCTTTGATAATTGTAATAGGATTTACTTTACCCTGCATAACTTTTAAGACCTCATTGTAATTGGGTAAAGTTAAACTGAAACCGGCAAGCTGACCATCAACTTCAGCAATAAAAACCATATCCGGATCGGCAATAGGGAGTAATTCAGCGACAAGGTGATCAAATTCAGCTTTTGTCATAGGAACATTGCCCCAGTTATATTGCCAGGCACGGGTATAAATTTCAAAGACGGTTTCAATATCTTTTTTGCGTTGTTTTTTATCGTAGGACAGGGAATGGATTTGAACATTAGTGCGTTTGGCAATTATTTCTGCCATTTTGGCAACGCGTTCGGGAATGGAATGATATTCACTAATGAAGGCATAGAGGTCCATTGTTTTGGTTAAGCCGTAGTTTTCGTAAAGTTTTGGATAATAAGGAAAGTTATAGGGCATCATAATCATCGGGGGGGAATCAAAGCCATTGATTAATAATCCGCAATCCTGATTGACACTGAAATTCATAGGACCGCGGAGAGAAGTAAAATTACGATAGCGATTCCACTCAAAAGCGGCGTCAAAAAGGGCATTGGCAACTTCCTGATTATCAATACACTCAAAGAAGCCAAAGAAACCGATATTTTCGTTATGTTCTTTGTTATGCTGAGTATTGGAATGAGCAGAAATTCTTCCTACGGGTTCTCCATCTTTAAGAGCAAGAAAAAGTTTAACTTCGGAATGGTAATAATAGGGATTTTTCTTGGGGTTAAAGAACTTTTTCTGGTCACCAATTAAAGGAGGAACCCAGTTGGGTTCATTTTTGTATAACTTAAAAGGAAGGAGAATGAAGTCCTTCAGCTTTTTTTTGTTATCTACAGGAATTACATTGATCATTGCTTTACCTCATTAGGGGATTTAGAATTCTCCCAGTTTTTTAGAAACGATGATATTTAAAATACCCATCATTATGGCGTTGCCAAGTAAAAGAGTAATAAAATAGGGAGGGGAAGATTCATGGTAGTGAAACAAGGTGTAAAAAATAATATATAAAATAACCGGCAAAATCACAATGAGATATTGAGCAAACCTTATTTGCTTAAAGTGGAGAACAATAAGCCAGGCAATAACAGCAGAAATAAGAGTTGGAAGAAAAGCAATGTAAGCAAGTATACCCATATAAGTAAAAATTCCGCGTCCACCCCGAAAACGGTGAGTTAAAGGCAAGCAGTGTCCAATAAGCATACTGAGTCCATAAATCAACATTAGGTTTTCCGAATAGAGAATAGTGAAATCGGGATAGTTAATAACTTTGATATCAATAAAACCCAGGAGAAATTCCACAATCTTCAAAAACAGAGATGCTTTAGCTACATCAATGGCTCCTACTAAAGTTCCCAGGGGCTTGCTGATATTAGTATAAATATTTTCAGTATCAGCAAGACCGGTTCCAATTTTATAAACATTGAGAGAACGGAAACTTTTGGCAACGATACGAGCAGTGGAAAAACAACCGTAAAGATAGGCGATGATAATAATAAGAATAACAAAAAGGTAGATCATTCATTAACTCCATAGCTACGCTCTCCAAAAATGGCAGTGCCAATGCGTAACATATTGGAACCTTCTTCCAATGCTTGAACATAGTCGTTACTCATACCCATAGAGAGATATTGCATATCTACATTAGGAATAGCAAGAGCTTTTATTTCTTCAAATAGGGATTTCATTCTGGCAAAAAGAGGTCTGCTGACTTCAGGTTCTGCGAGCATACCGATAGTCATCAGTCCTTTAATATGCAAGTTAGAATAGGTTGAGATTTGGCAAATTGCGTTTGTAACTTCCGCGAAGGAAAAGCCGTTTTTGGAGAATTCTTGGCTGCTATTGATTTGAATAAGGATATCCTGTGTGCGATTGGTTCTACCTAAAGCCAGATGGAGTTTTTTTGCCAGCTCCAGAGAATGGACCGATTGAATTAAAAAGGGTTTAAGTTCCAGAACCTGATTTATTTTGTTACTTTGGAGATGACCGATAAAGTGAAAACCTTTGTAAGGAACCTTAAGAAAGGGAATTTTCCTTCGTGCCTCCTGCACTCTGTTTTCGCCGATATGTTCAATACCAGATTGCAAAGCGGTTTCAATTATTTCTACAGGATGAGTTTTGGTAACGGCAACCAAAGTAATTTCATCTTTACGATTCAAACGGGACAAAATATCCGCAATGTTATCCTGCAGGTGTTTAATGTTTTCGGCTATATTCATTTCAGCAGTAACATCTTGCGTTGGAATGTTTTTCCTTCAATGTTCAAGCGATAGAAATAGACACCGCTGGCAACTTTTCTGGAAAAGTCGTCATATCCGTTCCAAACAATGCTATGATTGCCTTCACTATGAATAGCGTCTATCAAAGTGCGGATTTTTTGACCTTTGATATTGAAAATTTCCAGTTTGGCTTGAACATTGGCTTTTGTAGTGTAGCAAATTGTAGTTTCCGGATTGAAGGGATTGGGATAATTTCCCAGTAAAGCGTTTAAGGCGGGAATATTATATTCATCGGAAGAACCAATAAAGCCGGTGGAAGCAAAAGAACCCTGCCTTAAAGCACTTCCCCGATAGGTGATCCAGGGACCTAAATGGGCAGTATTACGACGCAGGTTAAGCATTAAAACGCCATTAGAAAAACCTAATACCAGTTTGGTTTGGTTATTGTTATCAAAGTCAACTAAGGTTGCTGGTGTGCTACCATTGTAAATATTGATAAAGGGGAAACCGCTTAAAGGACTGCCATCCGCTTTGTAAACATAAACAGAATTCATATAATTATGGACAATTATCTCTAACTGAGGGTTACTATCCAGATTGACAAGAAGAGGAGGACAAGCAAAATTTTCTCCAATATTTACAGGAAAACCAGGAAGGTCAATACCGGAATCAGTGAAGGCATAGAGGATACCGTTGAGAGTTACACCTGCAATATCTGTTCCTGTATTATCGGCAGTAATATTTCCTACGGCAAAACCACCGGTAATGTGAGTATTGATATTACGGGTGGCAATGATATTTCCCTCGGGAGAAATGATATAAATATCCGTGGGTGTAGAACAAACGATTCTATTGGTGTTAGTAATAGTTGGAAAGCCGGTTACGGGACCGTTTAATTGAACAGGAAAACCGTTTCGGACAATGCCATTAGCTCCAACGACAGTTAAAAGACCGTTAGTGGAGCCGGCTACAATTTCAAAAGAGCCATTGCCGTCAAAATCGGCGGCAGCAAGTTCGCTATTGATAATTCCTCCAAGTTCAAAAGGAAAGCCATTCATCAGTTGTCCCGAGGAAGAAACGGCATACAATTTTCCGTTTATGCCACCGACAATTGTTTCCAGGGTGCCGTTGCCATCTATATCAGCCAATACAGGAGTGAATAAAAAAGATGTATCTGTATGATAATTAAAGATGATATCTCCGTTTAACCGAAGAGCGAAAATATTTCCTGAGCGAGAGCAGAAAACCAGATCGTTTTGATCATCACTGTTAATGGGACCGCTAGCAAAACTACGATTGATTAACATTCCTGAAGGGGCTTCAAGGGTATTAAGCAATTCTCCGTTACTACCAATTATATAGCTGTTTCCATAAACATCTGCATAAATAATTTCAAGACCGGGACTGGAATTCAGGTCTGCCACAAGAGGTGCTGACTTACCATTAACTATTGTTTCCCAGGGAAAACGATTGTCAATAAGAGTTATCTGGAAGAAAATAGGAAATCTATGTGCACCAGTTGATTGAAAAGTTATAGGATGCTGAGAATTAAGCACCAGATTGAAACTGTATATTCCAAAACTCATATCATCAGAAAGCTGGATACGGAAATAAATGTTAGCAGGACTTTGGTTTCCGGCAAGAATTTGAGGGATAATAATATCATCGGAGAGCAATTCCACTCCGGGAGGGAGATTTTCTATGTGGAGAGAAACATTGGTTGCATCAGCCAAATTGATATTATTGGAAATAAGAGGATAGAAACGGATAATTTCACCGGGATTAATGATACCATCATTATCGCCTTCTTCATCAGAGAAAGTATAGCTTTCCAAATTTAATAGGGGAAGATTGGGATCATATGGTTTAATAGCAATAGAAGGGTCTCCGAACAGGACTACTTCGTAATAACACCAGCGCATAACATCATTGCTTAAGGCAGAATTCAGGTTTTGTAAGCGGGAAAAGGTTAAGGCATCACCTAAAACAGGACAATTCTGTTGAAACATACCTCGGAAAAACTGGCGGTCATAAAATTGAGAAGCACCATTGATGTTTCCAGGACTATACCATCCGTAACGAGTGTTGCCAATAAAAGAAAATAAAGCTCCAGCGGCAGTAACAAAATGCTCACCGATAGCTTCATTGTTTCCGGAAGTGCGTTGATCAAAAGCTGCGGGATAACAACCCTGAGAATAGAGAAAACCATATTCAGTATTAGTTAAACTTTCAACGGTAGTATTTGATTGACCGATAAGAGAAACTTCGTTGGAATGACCCATATGATTCATAATTCCTGCACCGTTACTGATTGCATTGTAAACATTATCGGCGCTGTAAGTGCCATCTCTCTGATAAAGGGTTTGGAGATAGTATTCATCAGGAAGATATTGAGCTACATCATCTTTATAGTCGCCACCCCAGGTTAAGGGATTATTGTTCAGGTTTTCACCCATAAAAACAGCATAGTTGTTGCTGTAGGTATTATTATCCACATAATATTGAATTTTTCTGAACATATTATTGAATTCAGTTTGGGTTTCAGCAGGAAATCTACCGATATGAACTTCCGGAATCAGGTCTGTATTATCATTTATTTCACCCCAGATTTGATTTTGATTGGCATTCCAATTGCCATCTAAGTTGCTAAAATATATATCGGTAGGCATTCTGGCGTCAACTGTATCACCAACTTGACCATAGGCGCCTCGTTCCGGAACAATTTCATCGTCACCACCTAAAATAACATATTCAAGTGGCTGGGAACTATTAGCCCAGGTCTGATAAGCATTTATAATGAAGTTACGGAGTTTTTCCGCATTGTCAACTCCGGGATAGGCAGAAATGATATCTTCCATAGAGTAAATAGAATTGGAAACACCTTTGGCAGAACGCCAGGCAGAATATTCAGAAAACCAGCCGATCCTGGCATTATTGGTAATAATTATCATTTGTTTGGGTGTGGAAAGGTCTATAATGCGATTAGGAACTGTAACATAGCGATAATTATTTGCCAATTGATAGGAGGGAATTTTATCCGGATTGCAGATAAGGGAATTTATTATTTGGAGAGTTTTATTGCCTGGAGTGTAAAAATTTGCCTGGTAGCAAGCTTCATCTTCAGAAAATTCACTATTAATAGAAATGCTAATCTGGGAGCTGACATACAGTTTTTGCGTTACAGGATTATAGCGATAGGGATATACATTAAACAAGGCAATTTGATAGCCCCGAAAGTATTGTGTTCCTAAAAACTGCCACTGCTGAGAAGGATAAAGACGGTTTTCCGGAATTGTGTTTGCAGGCGGAAAAGAATTTGTAAATACCTGATCAGAAATTGGCAATTGAGGTCCGGCAAAGGCAAAAGTAATATTTTTTGCAACCAGTTCTGCAGTTGATAACTGAACAGTGGAATTAAGATATCTATGACCAAAAGGAAGCAGAATATTTACCGGAGTAAAAGGCAAAACCGGTTCTCCGGGATTTATTGTTACAGGAAGTTCTTCAGCCGTTTTTTTATTTTGCCAGGCAAAAGGATCAATGTTTATTTCTGTATTAAAAGCAGCCAAACTGAGACAAATCAGAATGGCACTACCAAGGACAAGGACCTTTTTCATAGTTTATATCCATCTTTTTTATTAGTTACTTATAAAAAGTAGCAAGATGTATTCCTTGATCATAAAACATATCAATTCGTCAAGTATTTTCCTGAAAATAGAGTATTAAATTCCGATTCGGCAAGTGGCAAAGGGGAATTTGCCACTTCATTTTCTTTAAGCAAGGAACTATTTATTTGCTCTTTTACTAAAACCGTCTAATTTATTATTAAAAGAACTTTTACTTATGAGAAAGGAGTAAACTATGCCAATACCTTTTAATATGAACCGGTTGAAAGATACGGAAATTCATTATCCGCAGCGTTTTTCCAATATGTTAACCAAAAATTACGGACTTCTTTTCTACAATGAAGGAAACAAAGCTTCTCAGGAAAGCAATCATGCCGTGATTTTAGATTTGATAGGGGTTGAGAGTTCTTTGAGGGATATAGAGTTTTTCTATAAAAGCAAAGGTATTCATCCCTGTATCTATCCTGCATTAACTAATAAAGAACTGGAGATTTTAACACCCCTGCTGGAAGATCATAATTTTACCCTGAAGATCAAGCAAAGCGATTTTTTTCTGCATGATCACGAAAGCAGTTTAAGGGAATCCGAAGAACTGAAAATTGAACGCATTCACCAACTGGACATTGATATTATGGAAACCATTGCCATAGAATATGGAGGTGACTGGACAATTAGGGTAGTGGAGCGTCATCTAACTCACCCTTCCTATCATTTTTTGGGTGGATATTATCAGGGTGAACTGGCAACAATGGCTTCAGTTAGTATCTTTGCCGGTTACAGTAGAGTTGATGATGTTTTCACCAGAGAAAAATTCAGAGGAAAGGGTTTTGCAGGAGGAATGATTCATCATTTAATAAATTACCACCGGAATATCTCACAGAACTATCTCTACCTGCAATCAGATCTTCCTTCCGCCATTAAAATTTACGAAAAGGCAGGTTTTTCCCGTCTGCCCAAGGATTTTCAATTTTGGGTGGCTTATAAAGAACATAATTAGAGTAATTGCTGAATAATGCATCAGGGAACAGAAAGGCAATTTTACAGTATAGGGTAAGAATACCGGGCGTTGCTTCAAAGAATGTAACTTTCAGATTGAAAATACATAACTATTTTTTATCTTCTGTGGATTCCTACTTTCGCAGGAATGACATAGGACTTATCATTCAAGAAATGAGATAAAAAAATCATTGGAGAAGAATATTTGCAATCCAATGTTAAAGCCAAATGTGCTTTCTTCATTTTCCTTGTATTCATCAGGTACATTTTCATAATAATCTCCGCCATAATCTCCTAAACCCATTTGATATTTGAGTCCTAAATTCACATATACATTTTCAACAATAGGCAGAACATATCCGGCTTTCAAGTCAAGATACATTGCATTCCATCCACCACCATCATCACCTTCTTTCCAGCTGTTTGTGTTATAGAGAAAATCCAATCCGCCGTAAATTTTTCCTGGTGCTATAGGATAGAAATATCTTCCCCCAATTCCGATACCCAAAGCAGATGAGCTATTTTCTTCATTATAATCGCTTTCGCTTTTAATAAGCACATCGGCAGAAAGATTATCAATTACAAAATAACCCAATTATTATTTTTTATTTTGCTTTGAGTGAAAAACCACCCTGAAACCTGCTAATAGGTAGAGAAATTGGTGAAAAATAGAGGACTGGGTTAAGGATTGTTGCTTTCCTGAAGAAAGGTTGTTTTAACTCAAGGCTAAATCCAGGAAGAATTATTATGCCTGCGTTTGGGATTAGTGCTGCGGGCTAAAAAAGAACCCTGCTGAATTGTTGCAAAATCCTTTCCGGCAACTTGATTTCCTTTTAAGTAAATTGCTTTAAAGGAGCCGGAGAGTTCAATATTTTTGCCTTTATTACCTTTTACTATGGTTGTAGCTTCAGGGTCGTAGAGGACAAAATCGGCATCCGAGCCAGGGTCTAAGGAGCCCTTTTCCGGATAGATACCTAAACGCTTAGCGGCATTTTCACTGGTCATTTTAAGACAGGTGGCAAGGGGAACTTTTCTTTTTTTCCAGAGTTCGGAAAGCACCCAAAGGTATGAATAATTCATTAGTTCCGGATTGCAACCCTGGAAGAGTTCGCAGTAATTGGGATTTTTTACTGGAGGAGCAACGCAATTGGAAAGCAGGTAAATTTTATTGGAGCGCAGAAGGTCAAACAGTAAATCGGCAAAATCAGCATAGTCACACAGGAAAGGAGTGCTGAAGACATCAGGATTGTAAAGAGCCATCAGATCAGAAATACAAGTGGCAAAAGAAATATCGCTTCTTTTGGAAACGCTGTTAATAAATTCAATTGTGGGATAGGAAGATATTCTGGGAATGTGAATAGGATTTTCCTGCATTCTGCGTAAGATTTTTTTAATTGCATCCAGCTGAGCAAGAGGACTAAATTCCTGATAACTTTCATAGTCATAACCCTGAAAGGCAAAGGAGGTATCACTTTCATAGATATCAAAAAACAAATCCATTATTTCCGTGAAAGTTATATCGGGAATGGCAGGATTGGGAGAAGGAACAGCTAAAGCAATGCCTACAATGCCTTTACTCCAAATTTCCTGAGCGGATTCTGCGTGATAAGGATAATCACCAATATCAATATGACCCCAAAGAGCCAGAGAAGTAAAAGAATTGGCATTTACCAAAGCAATCTTCTTGTTGAGAGCAGAATTATTGAAAACAGGGCTTTGAGTATGATAGCTAAGTTCAGCGAGGGTAGTCCAACCGCCTTCTAAAGCAATTTTAGTTATTTTAGCCAAGTCAGTTGACGCATCAGCGTTTTTAGCTAAAATATGGGTATGGGGATCAATTCCACCAGGGAGCATTAGTAAACCCTTGGCGTCAATTATTTGGACATCTTCTTCCACTTCAATCTCATCAGTGGAGAGCTTGATAATTTTATCTTCAAACAGCACATTCACTGTTTTCAGGGCTGTAGAAGAAGTGGGTAGGGAAACGGATTTAAGTAATTTCATAATTTATTTCTATTTGAACCAAAGCTGATTTCCATCTTTGTTGGAAGCAGTTTTTTGGTTTCCCGTATATTATTATTCGTTTCATTTATTTTATTCTTTCAGCAGTTTTTGCATAGTGGTGTTTAGTTCTTCCAGAGAGACATTATCCTGCAAAGAGCTGAAAATTCCTTCTGCCTTTTTCCAATATCTTTTTGCTGTAGGGATGTTATTTTCCGCAGCAGCAATTTGAGCTTTCAGCCACAAACAATGAGCCATACCCCGAAAATTGCCAAAGCGATAATCCCAATCCTGAGCTTTATCGGCATAGAAATTGGCTGTTTCATAATCAGCAGTTCTATAATAATAATAGGCAAGAGCATACCAGGCAGAAGAAAGCAGTTCGGGGTCATTATATTTTGCTTTTTTCTGCCGTTTTTCCATCTTTTTTGATAAATTTATCAGTTCCTTAACCTGTTTTTCTTCAGCAATTGCAAGATAACTATCTGCCTGCAGTTTGTCTATAGCAAGTTTTAGATTAACTTCAGCAGGATAATCTATTTTGCTTATTGCTTTTTGCGATATGGCAGAGTAGTTATTTTCCCGCTGATAGGTATAAAGTTCCAGAAGCAGAAGATAATAAGCCAGTTCAGGAGCTGTATTTTGAATCATTTCAGCCATTTGGTTTTTGTATTGCAGATAAGCTTTTTCATTATTATTTTCCAATTCTATTCTTGCCAAACCGCTTAAGCAGGCAAGCATACCTTTGATATCGGCAAAAGAACGATAGTTTTCCGTTAAGAAAATGTAACTTTCCCGGGCAGAGGAAAAATCCCTGTTGTTTTCCATTTGCAAAGCAAAACGCAAATGATTATCAGCATCTATTTTTGCCTGTGGTTCAACAGGAATTTTTACAGTAGAACAGGCAGTTAGAATCAGCAAAATTAGGAATAACCATTTACGGCACATTGGGAACCTGATGTATATATTTTGGTGAAGGCATATTTTGTTCAGCAGAAGGACTAATCCCTTTTCGCAAAAGAGGATTGTTATTAAGTCCTTCCAAGGTCTTACGGGCTTTAGCCAAACTGTCATTCAAATTACTTAACAGTAAACGCAATTCAGGATTATTTACTGTAGCTAGAATTTTCACCAGTTCAGCAGTAGCGGATTCCAGATTATTTAAGGTTTCCGAAAGGGGTTGTAAAATTTTATCCTGCTCGGGATCAAGCAATTTTATCAAAAGAGAATCGGGTTTTTTATAATTATCAATAGCAGTTTGAGCACTCGCTAAAATAAATTCCAGTTCATTCATGCGGTTATTCAATCCTTGAGTGAGTTCTGCCAGATTATTCAAAGTTCTAAGCAAAACACCACTTTCGGGATTGTTATCCTGATTTAGGTTGGCGGTTAAAATTGAAAGCTCTGTAGTTATTTCTTCAACTTTATTCATACTGGCATTTGCTTTTTCCGAAGCATCTGCCAAATTTACCAGAAAACGGGGAATGGAACCTTTATCGGCATTGTAATCCTCATTGAGAGAAGAAGAAAGTTGAGCTAAATTATCCAAAATAAGGGAAATCGGATCACTGGTTTGAGGAGCTATCAATTTTAACTGTTTTTTACCCTCCGGAAAATCGGAAGAAAGTATAGTACTTTTATCCTGTAAGTGCTCCATGGAATTGGGATTTTGAATAAATTCCAAAGTGGTCTTTCCTGTTATCGGATTTGTATTTCGTGCTAAAATGGAACCCGTAACCATTATATTTTTATAGCGATTAAGAATATAAAACTCCAGCCCGATGTTGCCATCTTCCATAAGCGAAAAATCACGCACTCTTCCTACCTCAAAACCCTTGTATAATACTGGAGTTTGAGTAGAAATTCCCATTGCATTTGCCAAAGTGCTGTAATATACATATTTCTTTTCCAGAAGGTTTTGCCTGATAGCAATAAAAACCATTGCCAGCAACAATAATAAAACTGGTATGCTGATAAAGGCAAAAACAATCTTTCGGCTGTGTTTGATCTTATCTATCATTTTTTAACCCTATTATGGCTTGTTATTATAATTTTAAAGTATTGTTTTTTGTCAAGCTTTTAATAGGGGATACCGAGAGAGAGTTTTTTTTACAAAGAGAGAAAGAGAAAAGGAGTGGGATTTACAAAGAGAGAAAGAGAAAAGGAGTGGGATTTACAAAGAGAGAAAGAGATAAAGAGGGGGATTTACAAAGAGAGAAAGATAATTATTCTATTAAAGAGAAAAAAGATACGGCTTTTTTGTGTAGCTGGAGGACACCGTTCCTCCGTAATTTTAAATATTATAAAAAAAGCGGAGCTTGGGAAAGCTCCAACTACACTTTTAGGAGTCATTTACGCCTTAATAACTATGATCCGGGAAATAACTTCATTAAAGTATATGACTAATGACGACA
>ERZ795051.825-NODE-825-length-44440-cov-5.319275_pt1 | contig 44440 bp, 42 predicted proteins | sample MGYA00375135_ERZ795051 | MGnify/ENA primary metagenome ERZ795051 (study PRJEB30180, sample SAMN05720222) | activated sludge metagenome | isolation source: Anaerobic digester | place: Japan | collected 2015-05-26 ... | reverse complement strand
CGCCGGGAATCGCTTCCGCATGGATGAACACGTCGACCGCCAGCAGCTGCCCGAGCTGAACGGCGTCGTCCGGCCGCGCGAATCCTTCCGCCGCCAGGTTCTGCTCGCGGAGGACGTTGCCGATCGCGACGCGATCCAGCAGCGTCAACCCGGCGCGCGCAGACAGTTCCGCTTCGGCCAGTTCCACCGCCGCCTGGCCGGCGGCGGACAGATCGGCGCCGATCAGCGCCACGCGCACGTCCGCCTGCGCGGACGCCAAACCAACAAGCGTCGCCAAAACCGCCAGTCCAATTCGCGTCGGGCTTGTCATGGTGTGGCCTCCTCGGGATCCCCGCGGACGACCGCGCCGCGCGGTTTGAGTTTCAACAGCCAGATCCCGTTGTCCAATGAAGCCAGCAAGGCGTTTTGATCCGGCAAATAGTCCATGCCGTGCCAGCGGCCGTCCGGCCGCTTCAAGCGCGGATCGGGCGGCGGCAACACGTCATGCCGGTGCTCCCGAATGCGCAAGCGGCTGAACGGACGACCGGACCAGATCGTGTCGTTGTCAAAAGCGAACGGAGAGATCATCCAATACCGCTCCTTCACTTCCGCCGAACCCAGCGACAATCCCGGGCCGACCGGCGGCCCCTGGCGCACCGTATACACCAATTGGACGGAATCGTCTTCGGGCCGGTAGCGCACGACGGTCGAGTCGTCCATGACGTACAGGCTGCCATCCGGCTGGGCGACGAGGCGATGGAGGTTGCGGGTGAAGCGCGCCCGCTGCACGTATTCGCCCGTTTCCAAATCCAAGCTCCAGAGCCCCCGGAAATCGCACGGCAGCACCACGGGGCTTTCATGGAGCAGGAAATACAGCCGGTTTCTCTCCCGATCCACGTGCATGTCCCCGAAAAACGGCTGCGGGGACGCGTTGTCCACGGGCGATTCGACCGTCCGCCGCAAGCTCGATCCGCGCAAGGCCACCGCGCCGCTCGCCGCATCGATTTCCACGAAATAGGTCGCCTGCCACGGCTCGCCCAGGCCGGCGAAAAGACGCGTGCCGGCCACCGCCAAAGATTGAACGTGATCCGACGGCAATCCGTCCGCGCCGGAAAACCGGCGACCGGATCCCCCGGCCAGCGGCAACTCCACGATTCCTGCGGATGCCGTCCCCACGTAGAAGTGCCGGTCGCCGAGAACGGCGACCTCCAAGTTCTGCCGGACATACGGCGAGCAACCGGATCGCTCCAGCCGCACGCCCCCGGACCGCTCGATCCGTCCGGAGGACAATTCGATGGTCGCCAGCGCGATTTCCGTCGTCCCGGAATCCTCCCGCAGTTCGGCGACATAAACGTTCCCATCGCGATACCGCGCGCGAGATAAGGCGCAGAAGCCGCTCGATCCGAGGTCCAGGAGCGGCACGGCTTCGGACCATGGCGAGGCTGCGCTGTCCGCCGGAAGTTCCCCCAGCTCGACCAGGCGCGCCTGCAGCGAACTCCGCGCAACTTCCCGGGAGCCGCGCAAAACAGTGGACTCCGGATCTGCCAACGTCTCCAGGGCCCGGCGCATGTTGGCGATGCGGGTCGGACGGTCGACCGTCGCTCCGCCCTGCGTCAAGGCATATGGCAGGCTGTCGCCGATGCTCGCATAGGCGGCAAAGGGCCCCACGTCCGGCTGGGTGACCGTCTCCTCCACGGTATGCACGAACTCGCCGTGTTCGAGCATGAAATCGAACAGCGCTTGCCGTTCCTCCTGCCGCATGCGCAGATCCGGAAGCGAATCGATCGCATCCAGCGTCGCCTGGTACAGCATCGCGCGGAACGCCGGCGTACTGCCGTCCTCCCGGGCCGCGTCGATCGCCGCCAAGCCGAAATCGCGCACCGCGGCGAAGCGTTCGCGGAAATCCGGTTCGCCGCCTTGCTCCAGCCGCCGCTGGTACAGGCAGAAGCCCAACCGCCCGTAAAGCGCGATCAGCGGATTGGGATGCTCCGCCAGCGTGCCGCAGAATTCCGCCAAGCGGCGCAGGTCCGCCGGTTCCAGCCGCCACAAGGAGGCAGCCTCCGGCTCGCGGTCGAACTGGCGCGTCTTCGTCGTCAGCCGGAGGAAAATCCGGTTCACCTCGAAATCGCGGCTGCCGTACAAGGGATATTCCCGGGCCAAGTCGAAAACGGGGCCGCAAAGGGCGATGGTTTCATCGACCCACTCTTTTCCCGACCGTGCCCAGATTTCGTGCGTTTTGCTGACGTAGAAATTGAACCACTGCAGATAGCGGTTGAACGTCTGGGCGTTCTGGACCGTGGCCAGCCGCTGGCGGTTGATTTCCCGCATCGTGTCCCGGTGGCGCCGGCAGATTTCCGCGACCGCCGCGTTGAAATCCGAATAGCCGATCGCCGCCGAAACCGCCTTCTTCAAGGCTTGCCACATGTGGCACTCGTAGCGGCAGTGGGCCCCCGACGCGCCGATGAGGCGGCTGCGGTCCACTTCGCGATAGTACCCTTCCCGCACCAGCCCGTCCTGCAGATCGACCGCCCGGCGCATATACCGCATGCGCAGTTCCCATGGCACCTGGGACTGGAGCAAGGCCGCCACGAGCTGCTCGCGGATGGCCGCGCTGGCGGGGTCCAGCGCATGGGCTGCTTCCGCCGCGCGCAGGGCCTGGTCCACGTGCGCCGGGTAATATCCGAACCAAAAGACCGATTCCCGCAGGAAATGCTCGGCTTCCCGCTCGGGGGATGTCTGCGGCGAAATGCACCCGCCCGACAAGGCGTCGCACATCCATTCCGACATCTCCCCGGCCATCCAGGCATCCAGGTTCCGGGCCGGAAACCGCTGCTCGCGCAAGACCGCGCCGCCGACGTCCGTCAACCGAACCGCGGCTTCCACGCCGGCAGCGTCCGTGCCCTGCCGGAAGGACAGTTCCGCCAGCGTCATCGCGCCGGGCAACGCGGGCGTCGCGCCGGCGGTCTCCCGCTCCTCGTTCAGAAAACCCAGCCGCCGGCGCTCCAGCACCGACAACCGTTCCGAACTCGTCAGCTTGCGCTCCACCAACCGGCCGATGCCCTCCAGCGCCGGGGTGTTTTCCTCCGGCAAGTTTTCGTTGCGAACCGTCAAGATGCAGACCGTGCCGCCCGCTCCGCCTGGACTCTTGCGTTTCAACAGGGCGCGTTCCAGGCCGAAGGTGATCATCTCCACCGACTCGCCCATTCCGGACGGCAAGGTCGCGTCCCACAAGCGCGCGCCGGTCTGGGCGTCGAAAACCACCAGCCCCAGCGCCTCCGATGCGGCCGCATCGAACTCGACCACGCCCAGCACGTCCGCCGCGAGCATTTGTCCCGCCCGCAGCGCCAACGATTCATCGCCCGCCAGCGCGCGCGACCGCTCCTGCTCTTCGAACAGCCGGTCGATTTCCGCCCGCTCCAGCAAGACGATCCCCGGTTCGGCCGACAAACCGGCCGCCGCCAGATCCAGCACGCCTTGGGCGATTTCGCCCCGCTCGAGCGTCACCAGCGCCACGCGCACGTCTGCCTGCGCGCCGGAGGCGAGAAGCCACGCCAGCGCGCAAGCGATTCCCCATCGGGTCAATTTCATCTCGGCTGGTCCGTCGAAGCGGAACGATCCGCCGGTCACGGCACCAGTTTCGGCAGCAGGCGTTCCGCGATCTGCGCGGCGGCTTCCTGCAAGGCGGCTTTTCCGGCGACTTCTTCGGTCAAATCGACCACGACCGCGGTCTGGCGGTCCGTGGCGATGACGCGTTCGGTGGCGCGGTCGATGGCCTTCACTTCCAGGCGCGCCTTGACGCTGACCATGTTTCCGCGCCGCATGGCGAATTCGCTGAATCCTTCGCCCTGGATGAGCACGTCCGCCTGCTTCGCGGAGCCGGCCTTGGGATCCACCACTTCGAAGCCCGTTTCGCGGCCCATGAGCGTGATTTCCGTCTCCGCGGCGGGATCGATCGTGACGCGTCCGACGTGCCGTTCGGGAATGCTCACCAGCAGGACCGGGCGCACCTTGTCGCCCAGCGCCGCCTTGATTGCGGCGATGCGCTCTTCCGGCTTCTTGGCCGGCGCCACCAGCTCGGAAGCCCGCGCGACGATCGTCGCGCCCACTTTTTCGGCAAGCTGCTCGGCCAGATCGCCGATGGGTTCGGACGCCTTGCCCTTCACCGATTCGCCCAGCACCCGACTGGTTTCCGTGCCGATGATGCGCGCCACCAGATAGGTGGTCTGGTCCGCGTCGATGACCGAACCCGTCACCAGCACCTTGGCGCCGATCAGGTTGCCCACCTTCACGGCGTCGGCCGGGCTGACCATCCCGCTGAGGTTCAGTTCCTGCTCCGCCAGCGTCTTGTCGATCTCCGCGCGGTCCACCAGCAGCAAATCCGGATTCGCCACCAGCGCGGCGAACAGGATGTCGCTGGCGGTGCTGCCGTAGCCTTGGACGCCTTCGCCCCGTTCGTGGAACGGCAGGATCGCCGTGGGATACACCGTCATGCTCTCCTGCGCAGACGCTCCAATGGCCGCGAACGCCAATCCAGCCGCTAAAACCATCCACTTGTTCATCTTCATTGCTCCTTCTCCTGCTTTGCGGTTGCCCATTCCAACAATCGAACCAACAGATGGCGCGGCACGGGAGAGCTCTCCCACGTCTCCAGCAAGCCCGACCCGACCAGCATCAGCGCTCCGCCATCGGACCAGCGCGCCTCGACGAAACCCCAGCCGTCCGCAGAAACCACCGCCACCTCGGCCCCGGCGCGGGTGCCGCCCAGGCGGAACGCCGCGCGCGCCGGCGGCACGTCGAACCGCTTGTCCAGCTCGCGGACGAATTCCGCGCCCCGGAAATGCAGCGCGGCCGGCCCCGGCCGGCCTTCCGCCGGCCCAGGCGGCGCAAAAGCGCCGTCCGCCGGCGCTAAAACGACGACGCGCGCCCCGCCCGCCGCCGCGCGGATCGCGGTCTCCAGCAGCCCGCGGTTTTCCCGCAGCGAACAGCCTTCGCCGACGATCAGCGTGCCCCCGCCCAAAGCGGCGAACGCCGCCGGATTCGCGATCCGCCGATACGGCCAGCCGAGTTCGTCCAAGCGTCGCGCCGTTTCGCCGGTCGGATCGAACAGGCGCAAATCCAGCTCCTGAAGCCATTGCTTGCGTTCCGCCGCCGGATCCCGGCCGAACACGTAGATGGGCTGCTCCAGTTCCGCCAGCGGCTGGCGGTTCCCGTCCAGCAGCGCCACCTGCAGGCGGCCTTCCGCCGCGACGCCGGCGCGCACCGCGGGCAGATCCACCGCGATTTCCACGCTGGCCGGCGCGGCGGGATCCAGGCGCACGCTCTGTTCGCGGCGCGCAACGACCCCGCCGCCCACTTCCAGACTCCACGCCACGTGGCCTTCGGCGGCGAGCGGACCATGCGCTGCCACGCGCCACGTCGCGGAAGTCCCGCCGAACGCGGCGAAACCGCCGTCGAGCCAGCGCAACTCCGCGTTCTCCCCGGCCGCCGCCGGCAACACGACGGCTCCGCACATCCACGCCGCCCAAATCCAACCCGCCGCTTTCATCACCCGTTCCCGTTCGCCAGCGGTTCGATGGATTGGTAAACGCGGTATTCGTGGCCTTCCGCCGTCTGCGTCAGGATGCGTTCCGGCTTGCCGACGGACAGCACCCGCGTTTCGTACGCGCGCGGCAAGCGGGCTTCGGGCCAGTCGATCTCCGCATCCACCACATAGCGGCCGTCCGGCAACCGATGCACCCACATTTCCAGACCGCCCGCCGCGCCGGACTCCGAAGCGATCTCCACGTACTCTTCGGTCCGGGTCAGCACGTCGGACGACCAGACGGTCCGCCAGTTCTTTTGGTTCCGCTCCCGCGCCACGACGACCGTGCGCACGGCGAGGCGCTGGGCCCGCGGCTCCGCCGCGGTCGCCTGTTCCGCCAGTCCCAGGCGCAGCCCGTCGGCATCCAGCCGGACCCAGCGGACACGGCCGGCAAACAGCGACTCCATTTCGTCGAGGATGTCGCGGCGCGCCGCGAGCTGCTCGGCGGTAAAGTCCGCCAGCGCCGCCGAACCGTTGCCGTGCGCGGCCTGCAGTTCCGCCGAACGCCGCTGCGCGAGCTGCCGGACCCCGCCCAGCAGCAGCGCCAATGCGGCTGCGGCCGCCAGCCAGAGTGGCGCCGTTCCGCGGAAGACGGCGCTTCCGCGCCGGACATCCGCCGGCGGCGGCTCCGCCGCCAGCGCCCCGCGGATCTTCGCTTCCAGATCAGCCAGCGCGGCGTCCGCCGGACGGTTCCGCGCGGCCCATTCCTTCAACTGCTTGTCCAGTTCGTTCGTTTTCATGACCATACGTCCGCGAGCAGTCCCTTCAATTGGCGGCGGGCCTCATGCACCCGCCAGTACATCGTCGGCAACGCGCAGCGCTCGATGCGCGCGGCTTCCGGAAACGGCACGTCGTGCAGGACCGTCAGGACGATCGCCGCGCGCAGCTTGACCGGCAACCGCTCCAGCGCCTGGCGGATCCGCGCGTCCGCTTCCGCGCCGGCCGCCTGCCGGTCCGGCCGTTCCACGCCGGAAGCGACGGGTTCCGGCGCCTCCTCCAGGCTGGCCGTCGCCCGGCGCGCCCGGCGCACCAAGAAGCTGTTCGCGCAATTCAGCGCGATGCGATGCAGCCAGGTGGCGAATTCGGCGCGCCCGTCGAACTCCGGCAACCCCCGCGCCGCGCGCAGAAAAACTTCCTGCGTCAAATCGTCGGCATCCGCGTGGTTGAGCGTCATCTGGTACATCATGTTCCTCACTCGCCCGAGATGCCGGACAAACAAATCGCCGATCTGGCCCGGAGACCCACCGTTCCGAACCGCCGCCACCAACTCCCGATCTGTGGGCTCCATTGTGTCCATCGCACCCTTTATACCATTAGACCCCCCAACCGCGCATTTCTTTGGCGAAAACGAAAGTTCCTCGGGCGCGGCGCGGAATGCGGAGAGGGTCCGCCATTCGCATCATGTTGCAGTTTAATACGATAAGGCCGAAGGCACCCCCCGGCCGGTTTTACGTACTACGTAATTTTTCAACAAACTTTTTACGTTCTACGTAAAAATCGGGGCGGTCAGGCCAGGCCGGCGAGTTCGGCGAGGCGGGCGGGGGTCAGGCCGGCGAGGCGATCGACGACGGCCGCGGCGCCGGCGGCGCGCAGCCAGTCCGCCGGCAGGTTCGTGGCCACCGCCACCACCGGAATCCCCGCGCCGCGGGCCGAGACGATGCCGTCGTCGGTGTCTTCGATCGCCACGCAGGTCGCCGGCGCGATGCCGTGCGCCGGAAACCGCGCCGCGAGGCGCGCGACGCACAGGCGGTAGCAGGCCGGATCCGGCTTGCTCGCCGGCACGTCTTCGGCCGTGACCTTTTCGGCGAAGCAATCGGCGATCCCCAGCGCGGCCAGCACCGGATCGACGTCGCTGCGCAACGCGCCGCTGCAGAGCCCCACCGGCCCGGCCGCGGCGCAGGCGCGGACCAGGTCCGCCGCGCCGGGAAACGCCGGCACGCGGCCTGCCGCCGCGTGGGCGGCGAAAAGTTCCGCCTTGCGGGCGATGCGGCGCTGGACTTCCTCCGGCGTCGGTTCGATCCCCGCGCGCTTCAGCAAAACCGCGAACGCGCCGCGGTCGTCGAAGCCCATCAGATGCTCGCGGTAGAATTCCCAGGGCGTGGCCGGGCCCTGCCCGGCCATGGCCTCCACCATCGTCTCGTGGTGCAGCCGTTCGCTGTCCACGATGACGCCGTCGAAATCGAACAGGACCGCCGCGGGCGTGGCCATGTCAGCGCAGGTCCCCGCTGCCGTGGATCTTGCCGGCTTCCTTGCGCGCCGCCAGCTTGGCGAGGTTGCCCGCGGCGATCGCCTCGAGGTCCAGCCCCAGCTCGGTCGAGAGCGTGGCGAGGTACCACAGCACGTCGCCGAGTTCCTTCGCCAGCAGCGAGCGGCGTTCTTCCGACACCTTCCCGCCGTCGTCGCGGATGGCTTTTTTCAGCTTCTCGCAGACTTCGCCGGTCTCGCCGGCGAGGCCCAGCGCGGGATAGGTGAAGTTGCCCTCGCCGCGGCCGGGGTAGACCGCCGTCGTCTGGGCCTGTTTTTGGTACGTCGCGAAATCCAGCATGGGTCGTTCCTTTCTATTTGGCGTAATATGGAAATCCGTCCTTCGGCATGCCCGGCGGCACGTGCCGCCAGCGCTTGTAGCTCCACAGCCAGCATTCGGGGTGGGCGCGGATGGCCTCTTCGTAGAAGCCGGTGATGCGCCGGGTCAGGTCCTGCGCGGCGGTCGCGCGGTCCATGGCGGCGATTTCCGCCGCGGGGATCACGTGCGGCAGTTCGCCGCGGTAGGTGCCGTCGGGCCGCGGCAGGGCGTAGGCGAAGATGATTTCCGCGCCGGTCAGCGACGCCAGAACGCCTGCCGCGGGCGAAACCGAGGCCGGTTTGCCGAAGAACTCCGCGAACGTGCCGCCTTCGTCGGGATCGGTGTTCTGGTCCAGCAGCAGGCCGACGGTGCCGCCGTCGCGCAGGGCGCGGACGAGTTTCTTCAGCGCGCCTTCGCGTTCGACGATCTGCTGGCCGGTCAGTTCCCGGGCTTCCCGCAGCAGTTCGCCCACGGCGGGATTCTTGAGGGGCATCGCCACGCTCGTCAGGCCGCCGGCCGCCAGCGCCCAGTAGCGCCCCATCAGTTCCCAGTTGCCGAAGTGGCCCGTCACGCCGACGCGCGCGACGCGGCGCGCCATCGCGTCCCGCAGGGCGGGCGCGACGTCGAGCCAGCGCGCCATGCGCGCTTCGGAATGCCGCGAAAACCACAGCAGGTCGAGCATCGTCAGCGAGAAATTCCGCAGCGACGCGCGCAGGATGCGGCGCTTTTCCGCGGGCGTCTTCGTCGCGCCGAAGGCGAGGTCGAGGTTGGCCAGCCCGAGGCGGCGGGAGCGGGCCGAAACCAGATAGGCCGCGTCGCCCAGGCGGCGCGCCAGCCACCGCACGGTCCCGCGCGGCAGGCGCGGCACGACGGCCAACCCCAGGCGCATGGCGGGCGCTTCCAGCGCCTGCCGCAGCCGCAGCCATGGAGATTTCTTCCGCGCCATCCGTCCGCCCCGCTACGGCGCCGCCGCCGCGGCTTTTTCTTCCGGCGGGCGGCTTTTCCAGCGCTTGTGCCACCAGAGCCATTGGGCCGGGTAGCGCCGGATTTCGCCTTCGATGATCTTCGTGCAGGCCGCGGTGAACGCCTGCATCGTTTCCGGCCGGCGGTCGGCCGGCGGCGGCAGGGGCGGCAACGCTTCGACCTGGTTCGTCCCGTCCGGCGCGCGGCGAATGAACACCGGCAGCACCGGCGCGCCGGTGTGGGCCGACATGACGGCCAGACCCGGCGTGGTGGAGGCCGGCCGGCCGAAGAAATCCACGAACACGCCCATGCCCGCGGGCCGGTTCTGGTCCAGCATGAAGCCGACCAGCTCATTCGCCTTCAGCGCGCGCACGCTGGCGCGGTAGGCGTTGCGGGCGGGAATGCCGTTGACGCCCGCCTGCCGCAGCAAATCCCACCACAGTTCGTTGAGCGTCGCGTTGCGCAACGGCTTGGCGATGACGGAGAGCGGATAGCCGAACAGCCGCGGCACCTGCAGCGCCAACAGCGCGTAGTTGCCGAAATGCGCGATCAGCACCAGCACGCCCTGGCCCAGCGCCCGCGCGGCTTCGACGTGTTCTTTTCCGCTCACGGCCAGGCGCGCGGCCAGCTCCGCCTCCCGCCCCCCCGCGTAGCGCAGCAGTTCGACCACGTTGAGCACCTGCTGGCGGCAGACTTCGGCGTAGAGAGAGCGCCGCTCGGCCGGCGATTTCTCCGGGAAACAGCGCGCCAGCGTTTCGAGGACGTAGCCCCGGCGCAGGCGCACGACGCGGGCCAAGGTCCAGCCGATGCCGTTCGCCAGCGCCGTCGCGGCGTCCGCCGGCAAGGCCGCCACGGCCCGCGCCAATCCTCGTAGAACCCATGCGAACATGCGGGCCATGCTACCCCAGCCGCGCCGCTTCCGCCAAGCCCCGTCTTCCCGCGGCCGTTTCCGGGGTTGCGGAGGCCGTCCGCTTGTGGTGAAATCCCCGCCCATGCAAGAATTTTTCCGCAAAATGCTCGTCGCGATGGGCGAAGATCCCGACCGCGAAGGCCTGCGCGCCACCCCGAAGCGGGCGGCCGCGGCCTGGGCCTATCTCACCCGCGGCTACCAGCAGGACCCCGCCGCCCTCCTGAAGTCCGCCGTCTTCGAGGTCGAGGCCAACCACATGGTGATCGTCCGCGACATCGAGATCTATTCGCTGTGCGAACACCACCTGCTGCCGTTCTTCGGCGTCTGCCACGTCGGCTACATCCCGCGCGGCAAGATCATCGGCGTCAGCAAGATCGCCCGGCTGGCGGATCTCTTCGCCCGCCGCCTGCAGGTGCAGGAGCGGCTCACCAACCAGATCGCCCGCACGCTCATGGACACCCTCGAACCCGAAGGCGTCGGCGTGATCATCGAAGCCCAGCACCTGTGCATGATGATGCGCGGCGTCGAAAAGCAGAATTCCCGCATGGTGACGAGCGCCATGCTCGGCAGCTTCCACGACTCCGTCGCGACCCGCAACGAGTTCCTGCACCTGTCGCGGCACCGCTCGTCCGAATAGCCATGGTCCGCCGCCTGCTGCCCCTCGCCTGGTTCCTGCTCGCCGCCGCGACGGCATCCGCCCGGTCCGCGCGCCTCCCCCTCGATCCCGCCGCCTTGGCCGGCGCCGAAGTGTTCACCGCCGCCGAGGCGCACGTCGCCGCCGCCGCGCAAGCGGCCGGCCTCGCGTTCGTCGCCGATCCCCGCCCCTTGCCGCCGCAGGTGCTGCTGACGCTCGACACCGCCGCCGGGGACGTCCAGAAGCGCGACGGCCTGCTCTATTGGCGTGGCGAGATGCTGCCCGACCAGCTCGCGCCCGGCGAAACCGGCACCCTCGTGCGCCGTCGCCGCGCCAAGACCGGCGACTGGAAAACCGTCCGCACCCAGGCCGACGTCGGCCCCGCTTCCCGCGCCGATCTCGTGCCCGCCGCGCGGACCGCCGGAACGATTGCCCTGCCGGCGATGATCATCGAAACGCCCTATCGGCTCGGCGCCGCCGGCGATTGCGCCGCGACGCTGGTGCTCTGGCGTACCGCCGACGAAGACAGCGCCCCTTTGGCCGGCTGCATCGTTCTCGACCAGCCGCCCCCCGCGCTGGCCGCAGCCCTCGCCGCGCGCCTGCCGGATTTCCCGGCCCGCGCGGACTGGGCCGACGCTTTCGCCGCCTACGCGCGCTGAATCCGCGCCCGCAGCGGCCGCGCGCGGGATTTTTTTGCGCGGCGGCGTGAACTTTTTCCGCTTCCGGATCGCTGGCAACTCTTGAGCCTGCCATGGATTCCGGAGATTTCCAGTGAAGCCGCGCGCCACGACCTACGGCGCGCTGGCCGCCGACGTCTGGGGCGTTCTGGCCGCCAGTCCGTTCTGGCTGGCCGCCCACGTCGCCACCTTGGTTGCCCTCAGCGTCCTGGAACCGGGAACCGCCTGGGTGGCCAAGGACGCCGTCGGGGCGCTGGAAAAGGCGCAGGGCACGCTGGCGGACCTCGCGCTGCCGAACGCGGGGCTCTACCTGTCGATCGCCGCGGGGCTGGCGGCGCTGCGGCTGGCCGAGCATCTTTCCGGCAAAGTCTATGAAGCGACCGTCGTCTTCGCGCTCCAGCGGGTCATGCTGCGCCGCCGGCCGGACGTCCGTCCCGGCGAAGACGCCACCCGCATGGCGTACGATTGCATCGAGGCGAAAAAATCCCTTTCGCCGCTCTACACCAACCTGTGGCGCGACCTCTGCCGGCTGGCGGCCGTCGCGCTCTGGCAGCTGTCCATCGCGCCGGCCTGGCTCCCGGCGCTGGCGCTGAGCCTCCTGCCGCCGGTGCTGGGCATCCTGGGCCTGGCCCCGCACGTCCAGAAAGCCAAACGCCGGGTGCTCGAAGACAACTGCCGCGTGACGGCCCATGCGACCGAAGGCGCGACCGACGGCTTGCTCCGGAGCCAGCGCCGCCTGCTGAGTCGGTTCGTGCGGCTGGAAGCGTGGACCGGCGGCATGGAGGCCCTGATCCGCCTGTCGGCCTGGCCGTTCCTGCTGGCTTTGGTCCTGGCGTGCCGCGCGCTGGACCTGCCCCTGATTCCCGCGCGGCTCTCCATGGGCGATCTGGCGGCGGTTCTCGTCGGCCTGGCGCTTCTCCAGAAACCCGCCATGGAAGTGGGGAAATCCTACGTCACGCTGCGCGGCAACTGGCCGGCCCTGATGCGCGCGCTCTATCCCCACCTGCCGGAAGGGGGCCGCGCCCCATGAAAGCTTCCCGGGCCTTTTCGCTCATCGAGCTGCTCGCGGCCGCGGCCGCCCTCGCCTGGCTGGCCGCGCTGCTGGTGCCGGCGCTGGCCCGCGGCCTGGATGCGGCCCGGCGCGCCGCCTGCCTGTCGAACCTGCGCCAGATCTACGCCGGCTACGCGCTGTACGCCGCCGACCACGGCGGCAAGGTCCCGCCCAAGTTCGAAGTCAAGAAGGCGCGCCTGTCCGCGTCCGACGCCACGGAAGGCCGCGTGCTGAACACGCCCGCGCACGGCATCCAGACCGTCCTCGCGCCCTATCTCGAAAGCGAAACCGTCTTCCGCTGCCCCGCCGACGCCGGCGACGCGAAAAATGCCGAACCGCTCTGGCGGCAATGCGGCTGCAGCTACGAGGTCAAGGGCGTCCTCGAAAAGGACCGCGGCACCTCCAAGGAACGTTTCGTCGCCCGCGGCAGCGAAACCATCGTCGGCGATCCCTTCAAGCCGTGGGAAGCCGCCGATCGCCTGGGGGTCATGGAAAAAATCGCCAAGGGCGAGCACGGTCCCAAGGATTGGCACGCCGGCTGGTGCAATCTCATGCTGCCCAACGGCCGCGCCGTCAGCGTCCGGACCAAGGAACAGGAAAAAGCGGAGCAATTGAAGGAATGAAAAGTTCCCTCGCCCTCCGGATCGGGCTGGCGCTCTGGCTGGCCGCCGCTGCGGCCGCCTTCGCGGACGGGCCGCTGCATTTCTTCGACTTCACCGAGGAAACCAAGATCAAAGGGTTCTTCGTCCAGCGCGACGGCGACCTGTACTTCGCCAGCGAAAAGGGCGGAGCTCCCAACTACGGCTACATCGGCCGCTTCTGCCCGACCAACCGGCAAATCACCGTGCTCTACGAGTTTCCGGCGCTGACCAAGGCCAAGGGGCTCGCCGCCGTGGGCGATGAAATGTGGTTCGTGACCGAAACCAACGGCGCATCCCATTACGGCTACGTGGGCTGTTTCCATCCCGGCAGCAATACCGTCGAGGAGCTGTGTTCCTTCCCGGCCCTCACCCTGGCCAAAAGCGCGCCGTTCGTCTTGGGAACCAATGGATTCTATTTCTTCACCGAGGCGGGCGGCACCAACGGCACCGGGGCCCTCATGCGCTATTCGCGCGAAGGCGGCCTCGCCACGGCGTGCAGCTTCACTCCCGCGACGGGCCTCAAGCCCGAGGCGCGCCCCGCGTTTTTCAACGGCCAGCTCTACTACGGCAGCCGCGAAGGCGGCGACCTGACCCAGCAAGGCGGCAAGGGCGCCGGCACCCTCGGCACCATCGATCTCGCCACCGGCGCCGTCGCCAAGCTCGTCGACCTCAACGCCAGCAACCACGGCGCCCGCATCAAATCCCTCCTGCCTTTCGGCGGCCGCATCTACTACGCCGCCGACGAAGGCGGCGATCTCTCGCTCAACGGCGGGAAGGGCAACGGAGCCATGGGGTTCTTCGATCCCGCGACGATGGCCGTCGCCAAGCTCCTCACCTGCAACGGCACGACCACCGGCACCAAGCCGAAGAGCCTCGTCGCCGTCGAGGACCGCGTCTATTTCAACTGCGGCGAGGGAGGCCCCAACGGCTGCGGCGCGTTCTACGTCGTCGCGGACGGCACCAACCTCTCCCGGATCGCCGCGCTCGACGTTCCCTTCGGCAACAAGTCCGACATGCTCACCCTCTACGGCAACCGGCTCTACTGCGCCACCGAACAGGGCTGCTCGAACTGGCTCGGCGGCATCTCCGCCTTCGAAGTCGACGTCGCCCCGCGCGAACTGGCCATCGCTTCCGAAAACGGCCGGCTGCACGTCGCGTGGGACGCGCTCGCCGACGACTGCGTGCTGGAAGCCTGCCCCGCCCTCGGCGGCGAATGGCGGCCCGTCGCCGGTCCCGGCGCGACGAACGCCGTCGTGGACCCCGCCGCCGCCACCGCGTTTTTCCGGCTCCGCCGGGAATGAAAGGAAAACCCATGAACGAAACCCTCAAAATCAAACTCACCCACGAGCTGCCCGACGGCGCCGCGCTCACGCTCGAAATCCGCCTCGCGGCGGATTCCCTCGACCAGGCCCGCGCCGAAGCCCTGCGCCGCTTCGAAAAGGCCATCGCCGACCTGGCCGGCCGGCCGCTGGCCATCGCCAAGGCCAAAATCGAACAGGGCGCATAGCCGCCGTGGCCACGACCTTTTCGCTCCGGCCACTTCCCGATCTGCCGGAAGCGCACCGGCCGGACGTCAAAGCCTTCCTGCAGCACCGCGGGAGGCTTTGGGCGGGCACGCGCCAAGGCCTCTACCGCATCGGCCCCGAACAGGCCGATTTCCTGCCCGATTGGCGGGACCGCGGAGAGATCCTGGCGCTCGGTCCGGCCGCCGGCGGCGCTTGGGTCGCGCAGCGCCGCGAAGGGCTCTGGACGATCGCCGCCTGCGACGACGACGGGCGCCGCGGAACCGCGTTTGCCTTCGACGCCGACGACCCGACCTGCCTGGCCGAAGCGGCCGGCGCGCTCTGGGTCGGCGGCAAGAACAACCTCTACCGGCAGGACGGATCGCGGTGGCGGCCCCAGTTGCCGAAGACCATGGCCGGCCCCGTCGATTGGCTGCGGGAAATCGACGGCGCCTTGTTCGCCGCCATCCTGAAATGCGCCGCGGACGGACGGCCCCGGCTTCTGCGGATCCGCGACGGAAAGCGGAAAGCGGTCTGGACCGGCCGGGCCGGCGATCGCCTCCGCGCCACGGATGGCCGCCGCATCCTCTGCAAATGGACCGGCGACCAAAGCCGCCCCGCCCTGCTGGCCAAGCCCATTCTCGCCGCCGCCTTTTTCGAGGATGGCGGCCGCGGCATCCTCCAAGCCTCGACCTTGGTCCTGGAAGATCGCGACGGCCGCGAAATTTTCCGTCTGCGCGACGACCGGTTTTCGCGCGGCCTGTGGCTGGCCCGCGCCGGCGACCGGATCGTCGTGGCCGGCGAGCAAGGTCTCCACGCCGTCGATCCGGGCGCGCGCACATGGACGGATTTGACCGCGCGGGGCAACGGCCCGCGCCGCGCCAGCCGCATCAAGCACGTCTGGAACGCCGGAACAGGCCGGTTCCTGCTGTGCGCCACCCACGGCACGTTTTCCAGCCGCGACAACGGCTCGACCTGGACCCGCGTCGCCGGCGCGCCGGACGTCCTGCACTCCCGCCGCCTGTTCCGCGCCGCCGACGGCGTCCTCGTCCTGGCCACGCGCGACGGCATTTTCCGGAGCCGCGACGGCGGCAACCGCTGGCAAGCGCTCGACTGGGCCGGCGACGGCACCGTCTACGACAAGCTTTCGGGCGTCGCGCTCGCCGGCGAACGCCTGGCGTTCGGCGGCAAGCAAGGCTTGTTCATCCAGTCGCCCGGCCGGCCCGCCCGTCCCATCGCCGCGCTGGCGGATCGCCGCATCGAGGACGTCGTCGCGGACGGCCCCGCGCGCCTCCTCGCGCTCTGCCATGGCGGCGAAGTCTTCGCGGTGGATCCGGACCGGGAAACCGCCGAACTTTTCGCCCGCTTTCCGGTCCAGGAAGGCCGCGCCCTCGCGCCCGACCGCGGCGGCCTCCTGCTGCTGGGACGGAAAACCCTGCACGTTCTCCGGAATGGCCGGCCCGAACCCGTCCCCCTGCCCGTCATCGGCGCGGAGTTCTCCTTCTCCGTCGCGGCCGGCCGTTGCGCCGCGCTTTCCGTCGCCGGCGCCTGGCTCGCCGCCGTCGGAACTTGGCAATGGCGGCCGATACCCCGCTGGCCCGCCGGCCTGGAAAAGCCCGCCGGGGCCCTGTCCGCAGACGGCAGCGCGCTCGTGTTCACCGACAACCGCCGGCTCTGGAAAATGGACGTTCCGCGTGGCGAAGCGTAGGCTTGGAAATCGCATCCATGAGAAAAATCGCTGAATTCCTGGGGTTGCGGCGCAGCATGCTCGGCCTGCTGGCCATGGTGGTGCTCGTCGGCATGGGCGAGAAGATGTCGGAGCGTTTCCTGCCGATCTATCTGGTCGCCCTCGGCAGCGGCATGCTCTGGCCCGGCTTCCTCAACGCCCTCGACAACTTCCTCTCCGCGCTCTACTCCCTGCCCGGCGGCTGGCTGGCCGACCGCCTCGGCGTGAAGAAATCGCTCCTCGTGTTCGACCTGCTCGCCATCGCGGGGTTCGCCCTCGTCGTCGCGATCCCCCGCTGGGAAGCGGTGATCGCCGGCTCGTTCCTGTTCCTGTCCTGGACGGCGATTTCCCTGCCCGCCTCGATGGACCTGATTTCCAAATCCCTGCCCAAGTCGAAGCACGTCATGGGCGTCTCCGTGCACAGCATGGTCCGGCGCCTGCCGATGGCGCTGGGCCCGATCGCCGGCGGCCTGTGCATCGACGCGTTCGGCGTGGTGGCCGGCGTGCGCATCGCGTTCCTCGCCGCCATCGCCATGGCGCTGCTCGCGCTCGTCCTGCAGCAGGCGTTGATCGAAGAACCGCCCCGCGGCGCGGCGCGCGCCGAAAGCGACCTGCGGCCGTGGCGCATGCTGCGCCTGTTTTCGCCGGAACTGAAAACCCTGCTCGTGGCCGACGTCCTGATCCGCTTCTGCGAGCAGATTCCCTACGCCTACGTCGTGCTCTGGGCCATGAGCGACGTCGCCGGCTACGCCACCGCCCGCGTGACCGCCGCGCAGTTCGGCGTCCTGACGACCGTCGAAATGGCCGTGGCGCTGCTCTGCTACGTGCCCGTCGCCTGGCTGGCCGACAAGGGCACCAAGAAACCCTTCGTCGTGGCGACCTTCGTGAACTTCACCCTGTTCCCCCTCGCGCTGCTGTATTGCCGCTCGTTCTGGACGCTGGTTGCCGCCTTTGCCCTGCGCGGCCTGAAAGAATTCGGCGAGCCCACCCGCAAGGCATTGATTTTGGATCTGGCCCCCGAAAACCAGAAGGCCGGCGCTTTCGGGACGTACTACCTCTGCCGCGACGTCGTGGTCTCCCTCGGCGCCTTCGCCGGCGCCTTCCTGTGGCAGCGCGGCCCCGCGGCGAACTTCCTGGCCGCCGCCGCGTTCGGCGCGGCGGGCACGTTGTGGTTCGCCGTCTTCGGCCGCAACGCCCCGCGCGCGGCCGTCCGCCCCCCCGCGGCCGGCTAGCGCGCGTCCGCGGCCAGCAGCCAGCCGGCGCTTCCGGTTTCCTCGGCCGCGTTCTGCCGCGGCGATTTGCCCTCGTCGGCGCCGGCGTCGGCCGCTTCGCGCTTCTGTTCGAGGTAATCCACCACGTCGCCGTGGCCGAACGCGCGCGCCCAGCCCAGCGGCGTCTGGCCCCGGTGGTCGGCGGCATTGGCGTCCGCGCCTTGGCGGACGAGATATTTCACGACCCCGAGATTCCCGAAGGTGGCCGCCCAGCGCAGCGCCGTGTCGCCGTTGGCGTCCTGCGCGTTCACGTCCGCGCCTTGCGCCACCAGGAACTTCACCACGTCGAGATTGCCCGCCGCGCGCATCAGCGGCGTGCGGCCCGAAACGCTGCGGGCGTTCACGTCGGCCCCGCGCTGGACCAGGTACTTCACCACGTCGAGATTGCCGACGAAGGCCGCCTTCATCAGCGCCGTTTCGCCGTTGGCGTCCCGCGCGTCGATGTCCGCGCCCCGGTCCGCGAGATGGCGGACGACGTCCAGGTCCCCGGTGGCCCACATCAGCGGCGTGCGGCCGAATTCGTCCCGCGCGTCCACGGCGACGCCTTTTTCCAGCAACTGGTCGACCTTGTCCAGATCGCCCGCGTCGGCGGACTTGTGGATGGTCGCGCAACCGCCCAGCAGCGGCGCCAGCGCCCAAATCAACGCCCATTTCAATTCCGGAATCCGTTTCATGTTCCACTCTCCGCCGGTTTTGGCCGCCCTTGCGGGCCGCCGAAACGATCCGCGCCCAAAAAACGATTGGCGCGAGGTGTAAATATGCCGCCGCGCGCCCCGCCGATGGTTAAAAACCCGTGAAAAGCCCGATAAAATCCGGTAAATCGAGCCGGCGGCGATTTGCGCGGCGCCGATCTCGCGGTAGCCTATGGGCAGAGCTAGGCGCCAGGGCAGAACGAACGACCAGCTGCCCGCCAAGTGGCCGAGCGATGCACTTGGCAGAAAGATGAGGAACTGGCCTCCCTCCCGCCTGGCTCGCCCCGTTTTTCGCCTTCTCCAACCGCCTCAATCCCCCGCCGCGCGGGCGCGCGGGAATCCCGCCCGCCACTTGCGCGCCATCCGCAGCATGGATTCTTCCCGCGTGACCGTCTCCAGCGCGGCGACGTCGATCCACGCCAGGGCGTGCGATTCGTCGCTGACGCGGAATCGCTCGCTGCCCGTCGCCCGGAACGCATAGCGCACGTCCCAGTGCAGGTGCGCCGGCTCCGCGCCGCGCGCGGGGATTTCGTGGACGTCGACGTCGAAGATATCCGCCGCGACGGGTTCGAGATCCGCCAAGCCGGATTCCTCTTCGGCTTCGCGGCGCGCCACGCGGAACACGTCCGCGTCGCCGTCGGCGTGGCCGCCCAGCTGTACCCAGATGCCCAGCTTCTTGTGGTGCGTCAGCAGCACGCGCGCGCCGGCGCGATCCACCAGCCAGGCGGAACCGGTGACGTGGCCGCACGCCAGGCTCCGCGCGAACGCGTCCGGATGGGTTTCCAGAAATCCGACGAAGCGCCGGACCGTTTCCGCCTCGGCCGGCCAGCGCGCGCCGTATTCCCGCAGTTGCCGCGCCAATTCCATGCCGTCAGCGGGGGTGGATGCGGCAAAAAGCGGCCGGCGCGGCGGCCAAGCGGCGCGCGCGGGGGATTTTGTTGGGAAAGCGCATGCGACAGCCGGACAGGATAGGCCGGGCCGGAAGGCCGGTCAACCCTTCGCACGCGATGCCGCCGGACCGGCCGCCGTTCCGGTCAGTCCCACGTCAGCCAGGAAAGGGCCATGTCCTGGTTGCCGGAGAAGCCGTTGACCTTGAATTTGCCGAACCGGCCGGCATCCGTCTTGAAGGCCACGACCGTGCCGGCGGGCAGCGCCGGATGCGCGATGGCGGCGCCGCTGAGCGCCAGCGACTGGACCTGCGCCTTGGTGACGGCCCCGAAATCCACCACGCCCATGGCGGCGAACTTCGCCCCGTTCCGGGATACCAACTGGCTGTCGGTCGGCGTCAGGCGATTCCAGAACATGTCGGCCACGTCGCCGGCCGGCACCGCGGTGGTGCCGCCCGAACCGTTGTCGAAATCGAAGCTGAAGGTGCCTTTGACGGTGGCGTTTCCGGCCGAGTGGACCACGTCGGCCGCGACGTTGGTGATCACCACCGTGCCGCCATCGACGACGTTGGTGACCACGACCACGCCACCGCCGGCACCGTCGTCGTCGTCGTCGCTTTCGCATCCGGCCGCCAAGAACGCCAAACCCGCGCTGGCCGCAAACAGCATCCTCACCGCCCGCCATTCGAACGTTTTCATCCGCCGCTCCTGTTTCTCCACCTGCCGGAAGCGCCGGCCGGTTGGCATGGCAGCATGCCCGCAGGGACCGGACCGAAATCGCGCTCCCACGCTTCACAGCCTGGGCGGAAACGGCGGCGGGATCAAGGGCCGCAGTGCTAAAATCACGTTACGGCCGGCGCCCGTTCCGCAGCGGCCTACGTCGCGGCTTCGATCGTTTCGGCCTGGCGCTGGAGATCGGCGAGTTCGCGCCGCCAGAAATCGGCGGTGCCCCACTCGGGATGCAGCAGGCGGCGGCCTTCGTCGGCGCGCTGGCGCGCGCACCAGGCCGCGTAGTGCAGGTAGCGCAGCGCGCGCAGGGGTTCGATGAGCCGGGTCTGGGCGTCGTCGTATTCCGCGAACGTGTCGTAGCCTTCCAGCAGCAGCTCGAATTCGGGCCGCGCGGCGGGCAGGCGATCGGGCAGGAGCATCCAGAGGTCCTGGATGGCGGGGCCGTTGGCCATGTCGTCGAAATCGATGGCGCGGAAGCCCTCGTCGGGCCGCCAGAGCAGGTTCATGCGGTGCAGATCGCCGTGCAGGCGCTGCCGCGCGACGTCCGCGAACAGCGGCGCGACGCGGTCGAGCAACCGCTGCGCGGCATCGAGATAGCGCCCGGCGACCTCGCGCGGGATCGCGCCGGAATCGCGCAGGAAGTCCAGATGCGTGCGGGCGGATGCCTGCGGGCCGAGCACGAGCCGGTGCGCGGCGGGGCGCGCGGCGCCGACCTGGTGGATGCGGCCGATCAGGCGGCCGATCTGCAGCCATTCGGCGCGCGTCGGTTCGTCGCACGGCCGGCCGCCCAGGCGCGGGAACACGGCGAAGAACATGCCGTTTTCCGCGTGCAGGGTCTGCCCGGCGGCGTCCGCCAGCGGCGCGACGACGGGAATTTCGGCCGCGGCGAGTTCGCGCAGGAACTCGTGTTCGTCCTGCAGGGCCGCGCGGGTCCAGCGGCCGGGGCGGTAGAACTTGGCGACGAGGAAGCCGCCGTCTTCGAGGCCGATTTCGAAGACGCGGTTGACGTAGGACGCCAGCGGCCGGCAAACGCCGGACGCGCGGCGGCCAGCCACGCGCTCGGCGCAATCCATGACGGCGTCGGGCGCGAGCGCGGCGAAATCGCCGGTGCCGGAAGGTTCCGCCACGGGCGCGCCCTAGCGGGCCAGGCCGGGCAGGTTCGGCAGCGCCACCCCGCCGCCGGGGAACGCGCCGGGCGCGGCGCCCGGCCGGGCCTGGCGCGGGAACAGGGCGCGGAATTCGCGGTTGGTGACCAGCGGCTGGAAGCGCTGGTCGCGCAGGATGACGTCGCGGGCCTGGTCGCCGCCCAGTTCGATGGCCCGGCGGGCCGCGTTGACGGCGTCGGCGTCGCGCCGGACGAACGCGTAGGCCGCGGCCAGATCCAGCCAGACGTCGAGGTTGCCCGCCTCGCGCTGGACGTACCGCTCGAGCGCGTAGATCAGTCCGTCCACGCGCTGGTCCTGCGCGAAGAAGCCGGCCAGCGCCAGCACGTGCTGCGCCGGCAGGTTGTCGTCGGCCAGCAGGCGCGACGCCAGGTTCTGGTAGGCGCCCTGCATGCCCGCCGCGCGGTAGATGGAGGTCAGCTCGAGCGCCTCGTCCGGCGAGAGCACGCCCGTTTCGTGCTGCTTGCGCTCGATTTCGCGGCGGCGGTCGATCATGCGCTTGGTGCCTTCGATCTGGCCGAGGAAGCCCTTGGCGCTGTCGTTCTTGGGATCGGCGGCGGCGAACTCGCGGATGAGCTTCTCGGCGTCGTCGAAGCGCTGCATGTTCATGTACATCTGCGCGAGGCGGAAGGTGGCTTCCGGGCTGAGCGGATAGAGGTCGATGGACTGCTTGAAGGCGTACTCGGCCTCGTCGTACATGCGCCGGTAGTCGTAGATGCCGGCGATGGCGCTGCGCAGCTTGGAGAACGACTTGCGCGCGCAGATGTCGCGGCGGAACGCGGACTGGTCCAGCAGCCACTTCGTATACCAGCCCCAGAACGCGTGGTCGTTCTTCACCAGTTGCGGATCGAGGCCGGGCAGCGGATCCTTGTTGAGCTTGAGCATGAGGCCGTGCGGCGTCAGGTACGGATACATCCACTGGATGACGTAGCTTTCCTCGACGTAGAAATCGTGCCGGTCCTTGTTTTCCTTGAAGATCAGCTCGGCCAAAATGCCGTTGATGGTCATGACGCCGCCGACGCCCTGCACGCTGACCTTGCCGTTTTCGATCTTGATGTCGGCCCCGGCCTGGATGCGGCCGGCGTTGACGTCGTCGACGTACTTGCGGAACGCCTCGTTGCTGTCCTCGAGCGACGGGATGTAGATCGTGTCGCCGTAGAGGTCGCGGGTGATGTTCATGAACGTGTTGTCGGCCAGCGCGTTCTGGGTGATGAGGTAGACGTCGGAGCGGACGTCGGCCGAATAGATCATGTAGGTCGGCACGAACCGGCCCGGATCGGTCCCGCCGTAGAAGATGGCGTTGGGCGTCATGGGCGGCGGATAGTCGGGCTCGGCCATGCCCAGCGCGTTGGTCAGCGCGCCCCATTCGCGCGCGAAATCCTCCTCCTTCGTGAACCAGTAGCCGAAATCTTCCTTGATGCCCTTGATGCCTTCGAGACCCCAGTTGCCGAACTGCCAGCCGTAGCTGTGGCCGTTCTGCTCGGCGCCGCCGACGATGCGCAGCTGCTCTTCGTCGTAGGCGTTCTGCCACAGCAGGATGCCCGGCAGCAGCAGGCCCGCCAGCATGGCCGGCGCCAGCGCCCAGCGGCCGAGCATGCGCTCCAGCCACGCCACGGACAGCAGGATGCCGTAGCCCAGCCACAGCGCGTAGAAGGCGTGGCTCTGGATGAACTGCACGCGGCCGATGAACAGGTTCTGGATGTCGAGCTGCGGATTCTGGAAAATCAGGAAAATCACGCTCACGGAGATGAAGCCCACCACCGAGACGATCAGCCAGCGCTGCTGCGAAACGCCCAGATCGGAATCCAGCTTGAGGCGCGAGGCGCCCAGCGCCCAGGCCGCGGCGACCGCCAGCGGCGGACCGAACACCGCGCCGGCGAAGAACGTCTTGCCGGCCGCCGACAGCTCGCCCTTGAACAGCGCCTTCAGGCTCATCACGTCCACGTACAGCACGCCCACCAGCACGGCCGCGAGAAACGCCCAGATGACCAGCTTCGTGCCGAGCGGATAGCCGCGCAGGTCGGCGATCTGCTTGCGCAGGAAGAGCGCCAGCAGCGTGAAGAAACCCCAGCCCGCCAGCAGCAGGACCGGCGCGATCAGCAGGCGGTAGAGCGTCTCCGCTCCGGCCCAGCCGGCCGTTTCCAGGATGATCAGCACCACCGACGCGAGCACCAGCCCCAGCGCCAGCGGGAAGGCCGAGCGCCGCCGGCCGCCCAGCTCGAGCCCCCACGAGCAGAACGGCAGGAAGCCCAGCACCGCCACCGGCAGCGAGAACTGGCTGCGCAAGTCGGTCAGGTACGCGCCGAGCTGCTGGATGAACTTGTCGCTGAAAATGTCCGTCGGCACGATGGCCTCGTACTGGCCGCGCGTCACCGCGTGCATGAAGCCTTCCCAGGTGCGCGGATAGCCCCAGTTCATCGGCGGGTTCTGCTCCGACGCGAACGGCAGGTACAGGTAGAACGCCACGCCCAGTTCCGCCAGCAGGATCGTCGCGCAGACGGTCTTGCCGTGCGGCAGCACGAACGCCAGCCCGATCGGAATCGCCAGGAACAGGGCGTTGTAGATCCAGAACGGCACGGTGGTGGGCCCCTGCGACCACTTCCAGAGGTTGGAATCGAAGCCCGGCGCGGACTGCTGGGCTTCCGAGGCGAAGAGGGCATAACCCTTGGCGGCGACGATGAACACGACGCCGATGAGCGCGGCGGCGATGGCGAAATCGCGGAACTGGCCGGCGTCCTTCATCAGCACGGCGACGGCCAGCGCCAGCCCGAGGAACAGCAGGGTCTGGTGGTTCGTCAGGCCCAGGCCGAACAGGAACGCGGCCGCGTAGAGCAGCACGTCGCTCTTGGGCCGGCACATCCACATGTAGATCAGCAGCAGCACGCCCATCTGGAACATCGCGTTGAGGCTGTACACCTCCACGATCACGCTCTGCGACCAGAGCACGGGGCTGAACGCCAGCAGCAGCCCGCCCGAAATGCCCGCCGCCAGGCACAGGCGGCTTTCCGTGCGGAAGCCGATCTTGTCCGTCAGCGCCGGGATGCTCCGCAGCAGGTCCGCGCCCGAGCGGCTGATCAGCAGCGCCAGCAGCGCGCAGGCGCCCGCGCCGAAAACCGCCGAGGCCAGCCCCACCGACCACGCCGGATTGGGATGCCCGTTGTACTTCACCCAGTGGAACACCCACTGGAAAAACCACGTCACCAGCGTCCAGATCGGGTAGCCCGGCGGATGCGGCACGCCGAGATAGTCGGAGGCCACGGCCAGTTCGCCGGAGTCTTCCAGCGTCAGCGTCGGCGCCAGCGTGAAGCAATAGACCGCCAAGGTGATCGCGCCCGCGATCCAGAAAGCCGCCCAGTCGATGCGCCGGAAAAAGGCGCCGGTCAGGTTGTCCAGGAAATCGGCCTGGGCCTGGTTGGCCAGCCGTTCGATCTGTCGTTCCGAAGCTTTGGTCAGTGTCATCTCGTTGTCCCGTGTTCTCCGCGCGGATCCGTGCCGCCGCGCGGGCCGGTTTTCAGCCCTTGGCTTCCAAGGCCGCCAACCGGGCTTCCAGCGCCTTGAGTTGTTCCTTCAGCTTGGGCAAGGACGCCACGTGGGCGAGCGACTTGCCGAATTCCAGGCGCGGCACCGCCGGCGCGCCCAGGTACATCTGGCCGCCGGGCAAATCCTTCGAAACCCCGGCCTGCGCGCCGACCACGGCGTGGTCGCCGACCGTCAGGTGCCCCGCCAGCCCCGCCTGGCCCGCGCAGATCACGTGCTTGCCCAGCGTCGTCGTGCCGGCCAGCCCGACCTGGGAGCACAGCACCGAATGTTCGCCGACGACGCAGTTGTGGGCGATCATGACCAGGTTGTCCACCTTGGTCCCCTTCCCGATCCGCGTTTCGCCGAAGCGCGCGCGGTCGACGGTCGCGTTCGCGCCGATTTCGACGTCGTCTTCCAGCACGACGATGCCGACCTGGGGGATCTTGGTGCGCACGCCCTGGGCGTCCACCGCGTAGCCGAAGCCGTCGGCGCCGATCACGGCGCCGTTCTGCAGGATGACGCGGTCGCCGAGGCGGCAGTGCTCGCGCACGCTCGCGAAGGGATAGAGCAGACAGTCCCGCCCCAGCTTGGCGCCGTGGCCCACGTAGGTCTGGGGATGGAGCGTCGTGCCGGCGCCGATTTCGGCCCCGGCTTCCACCACGGCGAACGCGCCGACGGCCACGCCGGCGCCCAGCTTGGCTTCCGGCGAAACGCAGGCCTGCGGATGCACGCCGCGCGGCGGCACCACGGGCGGCGGCGCGAACATCACGCACGCCGCCGTGAACGCCGCGTCGGCGTCGGCCGCGCGCAGCACGACGGGCCGCGGCGCTTCGAGCTTGGCGTTCTTGGGCACGATCACCGCCGCCGCGGCGCTGGCCGCGGCCAGGGGCCAGAAGTGCGGCGCCGTCGCGAACGCCAGCTGCCCGGGCCCCGCGGAACGCAGGTCGGCCACGCCGGCCAGGACGACGTCGGCCGCCCCTTCCAGGTCGGCGCCCAGCTTGGCCGCCAATTCGCCGGTCGTCAGCGTGAACACCGCGCGCGCTCCCCTACTTGGCCTTGGCCTGCAGATAGGCGATCAGCCGTTCGGTCACGTCCAGTTCCGGCGCGGCGTACGCCACCAGCGGCACCGCGTTCATCGTCAGGCCCGAACGGTCGAGCACCAGGTCGTATTCGTTCGCCTGCGCGAACTGGACCACCGCCTGCGTCAGTTCGTCGACGATGGCCTGGCGGGACTTCAGCACCTGCTCGCGCATCTGCTTGAGCTTGGTTTCCTGCGTGCGGCGGGCGCGCAGCTCGAATTCCTGCAGCTGCGTCAGCTTTTCTTCGGCCTCGTCGCGCTTCTTCAGCCGGGCTTCTTCGTTCAGGAGGGGGTTTTTGGCGGCTTCGCGCAGCTTGGCCATCTCTTCCTGGAGGTCCTGGCCTTCGGCTTTCAGCTTGTCCAGTTCCGCCTCGACGGCGGCCTCGGCCTTCTTCAGTTCGGCTTCCGCCGCCTGCGTTTTGGGGTGCGCCGTGAAGACCTTGTCGAGGTCCACGGTCGCGATTTTCAGTTCCGCCGCCCAGCCCGCCGTCGCCAGCGCGCAAAGAACGGCCACCAGTCCGAATTTCTTCATCGCCATGTCGGTTTTCCTTTCCTTACGGGAAAAGTCGGTTTTTGCGGCATTGTCCACCACGCCCCCCCTCTTGAAAAGCCGAAAAACCGCGCGGCAACCGAATGCCGGCGCCGCGGCCGGCGGCCTCAGGCCGCGGGCGCGACGGCTTTTTTCTGTTTCCGGGCGCGCAGGGCCTCGAACACGAACCCGAGTTCGGGGAAGCGGAAGAGGCGCGCCAGGCCGAAATAGGCGGCGACGCCCGCCGCGATGGCCGCGGGCACCCCGACGATCTGCGCGGCCTTGTGCGGCAGCCAGACGTAGAGCCACGTCGTGATTTCGCGCTCCGCGAACCAGGCGACCGCCGCCATGCAGGCGGCCGCGCCCAACGCGCGGCCCAGCCCGGCCAGGATGCCGCGCAGGCCGAACGGACCCAGCCGCCGGCGCAGGAAGAACGCCAGCGACAGGCCGTTGAAGCCTTCGGCCACCACGGTCGAAAACGCCATGCCCGCGTGGCGCCAGTATTCCGGCAGCGTCAGCGCGCAGGCCACGTTGAGGGTGAAGTTGAGCGTCACGGCGCACAGGCCGATCTTGACGGGCGTGCGCGTGTCCTGCAAGGCGTAGAACGCGGGGACGAAGACCTTGGCGAGGCAGAACACCATCAGCCCCGGCGCGTAGAACGACAGCGCGCGCGCCGTCAGCCAGGTGCTCTGCGGGCCGAAGGAGCCGTGCTCGAAGAGCATCCGCACGACGGGCTCGGCCAGCACGAACAGGCCCACCGCCGCGGGCGTCATCACGAACAGCAGCGTGCGCAGGCCGTGGTGGATGGCCGCGCGCATCTCGGCGTGCTTCTTCTGCGCGGCGAAATCGGACAGCACCGGCAGCAGCACGGTCCCCAGCGAGGTCGCCAGCATCCCCTGCGGCAGGTAGATCAGCCGCTCGGCGTAGAACAGCGCCGACGGCGCCCAGACGCCCACCCACAGCGCCAGCAGGCTGTTGACCATCACGTTGACCTGGTTCACCGCCAGCCCGAGCGCGGAGGGTCCCATCAGCATGAAGACCTGTTTCACGCGCGGATCGCGCCAGTCCGCATCCACGCCGGGCCGCCAGCCCACGCGCAGCAGCGACGGGACCTGATAGGCCAACTGCACCGCGCCCGCCGCGAACACCGTCCAGGCCAGCGCCCGGATCTGGACGCCGGTTCCGCCGCGCAGCGCCGGCACGATGAAACCGATGGACAGGATCCAGACGATGTTCAGCAGCGCCGGCGTGAAGGCCGACACCGCGAATTTGCGGTAGGAATTGAGCACGGCCATCGCCAGCGCGGCCATGCAGATGAAAAAGACGTAGGGCAGCATGATCCGCGCCAGGGGCAGCACCGTCGCCGTCTTTTCCCCCAACCCCGGCCAGCGCAAGGCCGCGCCCATCCCGACGATGCCCAGCGCCACGATGGCCAGCAGGACCGCACCCACCAGCGTCGTCACCCGCCGCGCCAGGCGCCAGGCCGCGTCTTCCCCCTCGTTGCGGCGAGCGTCCATGAACACCGGAATGAACGCCGAGGACAACGCGCCCTCGCCGAACAGCGCGCGGAACAGGTTCGGGATGCGGAACGCCACTACGAACGACGACATCGCCAGCGACGTGCCGAAAAACCCCGCCGTCAGCACGTCGCGCACCATGCCCAGCACGCGGCTGAGCAGCGTGAACCCGCCGACGGCGAACGCGAAACGGATGACGTTGCGGTTTTCCATGCTCCTACTTCGCTCCGGCGGCGGCGGACGGGCACAGGTCCGCCAGCGAGCAGTTCGCGCAATCGGGCTTGCGCGCGAAGCAGCGCCGCCGCCCGTGCCAGACCATGCGGTGCGACCAGTCCGTCCAATCCTTGGGCGGCACGATTTTGGCCAACTCGCGCTCGATCTTCGTCGCGTCGGTCTCGTTCTTCACGAAGCCGAGCCGGTTCGAAAGCCGGATGAAATGGGTATCCACCACCAGTCCCGGTTTTCCGAACACCGTGGCCACCAGCAGGTTGGCGGTTTTGCGGCCGATGCCCGGCAGCGAGACCAGCACGTCGAAATCGCCCGGCAGCTCGCCGCCGAATTCCGCGTCCAGCCGCGCCATCAGCGCGCGGACGTTCTTGGCCTTGTTGCGGAAGAACCCCGTCGAGTGGAATTCCTTTTCGAGCGTCGCCTGCGGCGCCGCCGCCCAGTCTTTCGCCGCGCGGTATTTCTTGAACAAGGCGGGCGTGACGAGGTTGACGCGCTTGTCGGTGCACTGCGCGGAAAGGATGGTCGCCACGGCCAGTTCCAGCGGCGTGGACCAGTCCAGTTCGCACTTGGCGTCGGGATATTCCTTCTTGAGCCGGCGCAGGATCGCGGCCGCGCGCGCCTGGCGCTGCTGGAGGGTTTCCCGCGCCACGCCTATTCCTCCGCCTGGTCCTGCAGGAAGCGCAGCCGCCCGTTGTAGTAGGGGCCCGGGAACTGTTCCTCCAGCAGCGCGAGCTGGTCGCCGGAATCGAACACGTTCACTAGCGCCTCGTAGTCGGCGCGCGCGAAATTCAGCACGGCCTCCAGCTTTTTGGTGGCGCGGTCCTGCACCACGAAGCACAGCTGCTCGTCGGTGGAATCCTGGGCGTCGAACAGCAGGTTTTTCTTCTCCGCCGAGAGCTTGTCCGGATTCTGCTGGAACATCATGTATTTGACGTGCTCGACGAGGCGGGCGTCGAGGCCCTCCTCCAGCAGGAAGACGCGCTCGACCAGTTCGCTCCATTCCACGACGAGGTGCGTTTCCGGCGGCGGCACGTCCGGCGGCAGCAGCCGGTTCAGCTCCGCCGTCGCCTCCCGGAACGCGGTTTCGGCGTCCTGCAAGGTGCGCCCGCCGACGAGGGGATCGTAGTGGATGAACAGGTCCTGTTCGCCGTCCCGGTAGATCAGCGGCTTGTCCACCCGGAAGGTCTTGCGGCAGCCGGCGCACTCCACGCGGTTGATCCGGCCGGCCAGCAGCGCCTCGCGCAGGCCGGGATCGTCGTCCACGACCAGGGCGTCCCAGAGTTCCACGGCCTGTTCCCGGCCGCAGAACGGGCAGGCGATTTCATGCATGCGCTTCGATGACATAGGCGCGGCATCATGCCGGTTCCGCCCCGGGAAGACAATCCAAACCGCGCCCGCGGGGTCCGTCGGCGGCGGGGTCCGCGGTCCCAACAAGGGATTGCCTTCCCCCTCCCGTTGGAGTAAAAGGAATTCCCATGAATCAGGAATTCGCAGGCTATTCCATCACGCGCTCGATGACGGGCGGCGGCATGACGAAACTCTACGTCGCGATCGATGCCCAGCAGACGCGCTACGTGATCCGCGTGCTCGACGCCCTGACCGCCAAGGACCGCAAGAGCCGCCAGCGGTTCTTCCACGGCGGCGAGGTCATCGCCCGCCTGCATTCCCCCCAGCCGCACCCCAACATCGTCCGCTTCATCAAGGCCGGCATCGAGGACAAGATGCCCTACATGGTGCTCGAGTACGTCGAATCGCGCACGCTGCGCGATCTGATCCTCTACCGCGAGCCGCTGCTGACGGAAAACGTGATGATCTTCATCCGGCAGCTGGCGAACGTGATCCGCTACGTCCACTCCCGCGGGTTCCTGCACCTGGACATCAAGCCGGAGAACGTCCTGATCCGGCCCGACGGCCGCCTGGTGCTGATCGATTTCGATCTGGCCCTGCCCCGCAAGCGCTTCTTCAAGAAGCTCGCCAACGTGTCGGGCACCACGGCCTACGTGCCGCCCGAAACGCTCGTCAACCGCACCGCGGACGACCGCGCCGACATCTACGCCTTCGGCATCTGCTGCTACGAAATGCTGACGTTCCACAAGCCCTACGAAGGCGAAAAGATCGACCAGGTCCGCGCGGCGCAGATCGACCCCAAGACGCCGCCGACCCCGATCCGCCAGTACAATCCCAACGTGCCTGCCGCGCTGGCCAACCTCGTGATGAAGTGCATCGCCAAGGATCCCCAGGACCGCTATCCCGACATGGTCCTCGTCCTGCGCGACCTCGACAAGCTGGGCTGACGCCCCCGCCGGTTCCCGCCCATGCAACCCAACGCCGCCCCCGACATCTACCTGATGAAGCGCGAGAAATCCCGCGCCGGCTGCATGACCGCGCTCATCGCCACCGTCGTCGCGCTGGCGCTCGCCGGCGCGTTCGCGCTGGTGCATTGGCTCGGCAACCGCGGCACGGAAAACGCCGAACCCGTCGAATTCCCCGTCGCGCCCATCCAGGCGGAACTGGCGCCGGTGCCCGTGCCCGACGCGCCGCCGCCACCGCCCGCCGATCTCGCCCCCGCCGCGCCCGCGCCGATTCCCGCGCCGGCGGTTGCGGCTCAAGGCGATTCCCAAGCCGCCCTCGCGGCCGCGCCGGAGCCTTCCGCCGCGACCGCTCCGCCGCCCGCCGCCGGCGACGCCGCGGCCAGTTTCGCCCAGGCGCGCGAAAAGCTGCAGGGCGGCGATTACCAGGGCGCCCGCGAAGCCGCGCTCGCCGCGCTCGCCGCCAAGCCCGGCGATCCCGAAATCGAAGGCTTCCTGAACGAGTTGGCCATGCCCCTGCTGGCCTCCCAGCGCCCCATGCCCGAGAAGGTCGAGCACGTCGTCCAGTCCGGCGACTACCTCGGCAAGCTCGCCGCCACCTACAACACGCCCGTCGCCCTCATCGCCAAGGCCAACAACGTCCAGGGCGCCAACATCCGCGTCGGCGAAACCCTGCGCCTGCTCGACGGCAACGCCCACGTGTTCGCCCTGGCCGTCAGCAAGACGCGCAACGATCTCGTCGTGACCCTCGACGGGAAGTTCTTCAAGCGCTACCGCGTCAGCACCGGCGAAAACGCCAAGACCCCCGTCGGCACCTACAAGATCGTCGACAAGATCGCCCAGCCCGCCTGGCACAAGCCCGGCGGCAAGGCCATCCCCTACGGCCACCCCGACAACCTGCTCGGCACCCATTGGCTCGCGCTCGACCTGCCCGGCTACGGCCTCCACGGCACGTGGGAACCCGATTCCATCGGCAAGCAGTCCAGCGCCGGCTGCATCCGCCTGCTCAACCCCGACATCGAAGAGCTCTACACCATCCTGCCCAAAGGCACGCTCGTCACCATCACCGAATAAGGGAATCCCGTGGCCGCCTATACCCTCCCCTTCGAAAAACCCCTGCTCGATCTCCAGAACCGGATCGACGAATTGCGCCGCGTCGCCCGCGAAAACGGCGTCGCCGACCCGCAGGACGCCGCCCGCCTCGAGACCGAACTGGCGGACGCCCGCCGCCAGCTCTACGCCAACCTGACGCCGTGGCAGAAGGTCATGGTGGCCCGCCATCCCCGCCGCCCCTACACCCGCGACTACGTCGCGGCCTTCGTGAAGGATTTCAGCGAACTCCACGGCGACCGGCTGCTGTCCGACGACCAGTCCATCGTGGGCGGCATCGGCTGGATCGGCGAGCGCCGGGTCATGGTCATCGGCACCCAGAAGGGCCGCGACACCAAGAGCAATTTGGCCTGCAACTTCGGCTGCCCCTATCCCGAAGGCTACCGCAAGGCGCTGCGCCTGATGCGCCTCGCGGCCAAGTTCGGCCTGCCGATCGTCTGCTTCATCGACACCCCCGGCGCGTTCCCCGGCATCGAAGGCGAAGAACGCCACGTGGCCGAAGCCATTGCCGTCAACCTCCGCGAGATGTTCCGCTTCCCCGTGCCGATCCTCGCCGTCGTCATCGGCGAAGGCGGTTCCGGCGGCGCGCTGGGCATCGGCGTCGCCAACCGCATCCTGGTCCTCGAACACGCCTATTATTCCGTCATTTCGCCCGAAGGCTGCGCGGCCATCCTCTGGAAAAACCGTTCGCACGCCGACACGGCCGCCGCCGCCCTCAAGCTTACGGCCTCCGACCTCATCGAACTCGGCATCGCCGACGAAATCGTTCCCGAGCCGCTCGGCGGCGCCCATGCCGATCCGGCCGCCGCGGCCGATTTCGTCCGCGACGCGATCCTCAAGAATCTCGCCCAGCTCGGCAAGCTGGGACCGGAGCAGCTGCTCGAGCAGCGCTATGCCAAGTTCCGCGCCATGGGAATTTTCAAGGAAGGGGCCCTTCCGCCCTTGACACCGCCCCCCCTTCCGGAGGATACAGTATAAGGCTGGACAACATCGGGATGAAGCCGTCCCCCCACCCCCTATAGGAACTCCCATGAAGAGCATCAAAGGAACCCGCACCGAAAAGAACCTGTTGGCCTCGTTCGCCGGCGAATCGCAGGCCCGCATGCGCTACAACTACTTCGCCTCCGCCGCCAAGAAGGAAGGCCTCATCCAGATCTCCAAGATCTTCGACGAAACCGCCGACCAGGAAAAGGAACACGCCAAGCGGTTCTTCAGCTTCCTGGAAGGCGGCATGGTCGAAATCCAGGCGGCCTATCCCGCCGGCGTCATCGGCTCCACCCTCGACAACCTCAAGGCCGCCGCCGGCGGCGAGCACGAGGAATGGACCCTGCTCTATCCCGAATTCGCCCGCATCGCCCGCGAAGAAGGCTTCGAGCAGATCGCCGTTCTCTGGGACAAGGTCTGCAACGCCGAAAAGCAGCACGAGAAGCGCTACAACGACCTCTGGAAGAACCTGTCCGCCGGCAAGGTCTTCAAGCGCGACGGCGTGGTCGTCTGGCGCTGCATCAATTGCGGCTATCTGCACGAAGCCGCCGAAGCCCCGAAGCTCTGCCCCGCCTGCCTCCATCCGCAGGCTTACTTTGAACTTCTCGGCGAGAACTGGTAGAACCACCCCCGTAGAAAACGAACCCACGAAAGGAACGAACATGATGAAAGCCACCGTCGACGCCGGAACCTGCACGGGCTGCACCCTCTGCTGCGACATCGCCCCGGACGTCTTCGCCATGGGCGACGACGGCCTCGCGCACGCCAAGGCCGACCAGGTCCCCCCCGCCGCCGAAGCTTCCGCCCAGGAAGCCGCCGGCAGCTGCCCCGTCTCGGCCATCAAGGTCGATTGATTCCCGGAGTTGCCCTCCGACCGGCCGCCGCCCCCGCGGCGGCCGTTTTTTTGCCTCGCGGCTGCCATTCTGAATTCTGACTCCTGAATTCTGAATACTTCTCCATGAACCTCCTCCTCGGCATCGGCAATCCCCGCCACGGCGACGACGCCCTCGGGCCCGTCTTCGCCCGCGCCTTCCGCCATCCCGACTGGCGTACCGTCAATGCCGCCGTCGCCCCCGAGAATTTCACCGGCCTCGTCCGGCGCCTGCATCCGGACCTGCTCGTCCTGCTCGATGCCGCCGACCTCGGCGAGCCGCCCGGCACCCTGCGGCGCCTGGACCCGGCCGCCATCCGCGCCGGCGATTTCGGCACCCACGCTGGCTCCATCGGCCGCATCGCCGACTATCTGGCCGACTGCGCCGGCCGCGTCGTCGTGCTGGGCATCCAGCCGGCCGATCTCCGGCCCGGCGCGCGCCTGTCTCCGCCCGTCCGCGCCGCGCTCCGGCACTTGGCGGCCACGCTTGCCTCCGGCGGCCTGCCGCCGTAGGATTCCGTCCGGAGAAGAGGAGACGCGCCATGAAAGTGCTCGCCGCATTGGATCTCGACCGCACGACCCCCGACGTGCTCCGCGAAGCCCGCCTCTGGACCCGCCGCCTCGGCGCCGAACTGTTCCTCATCCACGTCGCCGATCCCGATCCGGATTTCATCGGCTACGGCGCGGGACCCGAGAGCGTCCGGCTCGCCGTGGCCCACAAGTTCACCCGCGCCCACCAGCGGATCGAAGCGCTGGCCACGGAACTGCGCAAGGAAGGTTTCGTCGCGACGACCGCCCTGCTCATCCAGGGCGCGACGGCCGAGACGATCCTGCGGGAAGCCGACCGCCTCGGCGCCGACGTCATCCTCATGGGCACCCGCGCCCACGGCGCGCTGCGCTCGCTGCTGCTCGGCAGCGTCAGCAAGGCGGTGCTCGCCGGTTCCACCCGGCCCGTGCTGCTCGTTCCGCCGCGCGCCGCGCCGTAGCGGCCCGGCGCGTGTTTCCGACCCGTTTCCCGCCTTGCACTTTGCCCCGCCATCCGCGACAATTTCCCCGAAATGACGACCCGATTCCGGATTTTGGGGCTGCTCGCGTGCCTGTTGCCCGCCCTCGCGCTGGCGGGCGGGGGGCCGTTGAACGTCTTGGTCGTGGTCAACGGATCCAGCCGCGATTCCCGCGCGCTGGGCGCCTACTACCTCGAAAAGCACGGCGTTCCCCAAAACCAGCTCTGCACGATCAAGGTCGATCCCCGCGCGACCTCGCTGTCCCTCGCCGAATTCGAGCGCGACGTGCGCCAGCCCATCCTGGCGCACCTGGCCAACAACAGGCTCGCGGACCAGATCCACTTTCTGGTCCTGTGCATGGACATCCCTTCGCGGGTCGAGAACGACAACGGCATCACGTCCGTCCTGTTCTACGGCTACAAGCCGGCGACGCCCGGCGCGCCGCAGTGCCACGTCGCCTCCAACTCCGTGAACCAGTACTACGGCGCCGAAACCGCCTACGTCGCCGCGGCGGGCTGGAACCGGACCAACGCGCCCATCCCCTTCCTGCTGACCGCCGCCGACCTCGAAACCGCCAAGCAGGTCGTGGACCGCGGCGCGGCCTCGGTCGCGGCCTTCCCCGACGGCGCGTTCTGCCTGTACGGCGGCGGCCCCGAACGCAACATCCGCCACCGCACCTATCCCGTCGTCGCCCGCCACTTCGCGCTGACCGGCCAAGCGGCGCGGCTGGACGTCGATCCGGCCGGCAATCCGCTGCCCGGCCGCCTCATTCTGGGCTACATGGCCGGTCTGGCCTATCTGCCCACGAATCTGGCCGGCGCCGCCTTCGCGCCCGGCGCGATTTGCGAACACCTGACCTCCTGCGCCGGCATGATCCCCGAACCCTGCCTGAACCAAAGCACCGTGTGGGACTGGATGCGGCTGGGCGCCACCGCTTCCTACGGCACCGTGGCCGAGCCCTGCGCCTTCGAGGTCAAGTTCCCCGATCCGATGATCGCCTTCTGGTACGCCCGCGGCTTCACCGCCGGCGAAGCCCTCGCGATGTCCGTCCGCCATCCCTACCAGGGCCTCTTTGTCGGCGATCCGCTCGCCGCGCCCTTCGCCGCGCCGCCGTCCGTGCGCGTCCTCGAGCCCGCGCGCAACGCCAAGCTCGACGGCGAAACCACGTTGAAACTCGCCGTCGCCGCGCACGAGCGCGGCGCGCCGCCGGTCTTCCTCGATCTCTACGTCGACGGCCGTTTCCACGCCCCGATCGCGCGGCCGATCGCGCCCGTCGGCAACGAAATCGCCCTCCAGATCGGCGCCGATCGCTTCGCCTACGTCGTCGCGCCCGGCGAGGACCTGTTCGCCGCCGCCGCCGGCCTCGCCTGGGCCGTCAATTCCAAGGGCGGCGGCCGGGTCACCGCCAGCGCCAAAGCCGACCGCGTCGAAGTCTCCGTCCGCGAACCCCTGGGCCCCGACGGCCAGCCGCTGCCGTTCGCCGTTTCCGTCGCGCAGGGATTCGCGCCGGGGCTGTATCTCGGCGCCGCCGCCGGCACCGATCGCCTGGTCCTCGCCGACGGCGCCGGCCGCGGCATGGCCAGCCTGCATCTGGGCAACGCCCGCGCCTACGAAATCGAATACCCCTTCGATCTGTCCGCGCTCGCGCCCGGACCGCACGCGCTGACCTTCGTCGTGCGCGACGGCACCGCCATGCAGTGCCAATCGCAGGCCGAACTCCCCCTGACCATTCCCGAACGCGCGCCGGCGGCCGCCCCGGCCGACTGACGCGGCGTCAGCCGGCGGAGAGTCCCAGCGCGCGGAACGTCCGCTTCACGTCGCGGAAGTGGCGTTTCAAGTCGAAACACGCCGCCAATTCCCCGCGCGAGGCTTTTTTCGCGACGTCGGCGTCCGCGGCCACCAGTTCGAGCAGCGGCCGGCCGGTCCGCCACGCTTCCAGCGCGTTGCGCTGCACCCAGCGGTAGGCGTCTTCGCGCGCGACGCCCTTCTCCACCAGCAGCAGGAGCACCTGCTGCGAATGGATCAAGCCGTGCGTCAGGTCCAGGTTCGCCCGCATGCGCGCGGCATCCACCTTCAGCCCGGCCACCAGCGCCGCCAGCTTGTCCAGCATGTAGTCCAGCAGGATCGTCGCGTCCGGCAGGATGATTCGCTCGGCCGACGAATGCGAAATGTCGCGCTCGTGCCACAGCGCGACGTTTTCCAGGGCCGCCAGCGCGTGGCCGCGCAGCACCCGGGCCAAGCCGCAGAGCTGCTCGCCCACGACCGGATTCTTCTTGTGGGGCATCGCGCTGGAGCCCTTCTGGCCCCGGCCGAAGAATTCCTCCACCTCGCCCACTTCCGTCCGCTGCAGATGCCGGAATTCCTGCGCCCAGCGCTCCACGCTCGCGCCGACGAGGGCGAGGGCCGCCGCGAATTCCGCGTGCCGGTCGCGCTGCAGGATCTGGGTCGAGATCGCGGCGGGCCGGAGTCCCAGCCGCTTGCAGACCGCCGCTTCGATCTTCGGGTCCAGATGCGCGTGCGTGCCCACCGCTCCCGACAGCTTGCCCACCCGCACCGTTTCGCGCGCCGCGGCCAGCCGCGCCCGCGCCCGGCCGAACTCGTCGTACATGAGGGCCATCTTCAGCCCGAACGTCGTCGGCTCGGCATGGATGCCATGGCTGCGGCCGATCATCGGCGTGAAGGCGTGCTTTTCCGCCAGCCGCGCCGCCGCCGCCCGCACCCGGTCGACGTCCGCCAGCAGCAGATCCGCGGCCTTGACGAGATTCACCGACAGCGCCGTGTCCACGACGTCGGAACTGGTCAGCCCCTTGTGGACGTGGCGCGCGGCCGGGCCGACGTGCTCCGCCACGTTCGTCAGGAACGCGATCACGTCGTGCCGCACCTCCGCTTCGATCTTCCGGATGCGCTTCACGTCGAATCCCGCCTTGCGGCGGATCGCCGTCCAGTCTTTCCGCGGGATCCGCCCGGCCTGGGCCATGGCCGCGCAAGCGGCCAGCTCGACGTCCAGCCAGGTTTGGAACTTGCGTTCATCGGTCCACAGCGCGCCCATTTCGGGCCGGGTATAGCGATCGATCATGGCTGGCCTCCTGCATGCAAACGCAAGCGCCGGAGCCCTCGCGGATTCCGGCGCGGCGACATCGGCAACGATGCCTCTTTCCTATTCGGCGGCCGGCTCCGCGGCCGCCGGTTCGGCAACGGGCTTCTCCGCCGCCGGCTTCTTCTTCGAAGACTTCTTCTTGGGCTTCGATTCCTTCTGCGCCGTCTTCTCCTCGGCGGCGGCGGCCGGGGCGGCGACTTCTTCCGCCGCGGCTGCGTCGCGGGACGAATCGAACACGACTTCCGGCGCGGCCGGACGGGCCGGCGCGTTCTTCGCGCGCTCGGCCTTCTTCAGGAACAGCAGGCCCGATTCCGCCTGCGCCAGTTGGTCGCTGTCCGGATTGGCCGCGATGAAATCCTCGTAGAGAGCGCGGGCTTCGGCGAAGCGGTCCAGCTGCTCGAGGCAGCGCGCGGCGCCGAAGACGGCCTGCGGCCGGAGCGGGCTCTCCGTCCGCTTTTCGGCGAACGCCACGTAGCCGGCGACGGCGGCTTCGAAGTCGTCCAAGGCCTCGAGACTGGCGGCCGCGCCGAGTTCGGCCTGCGGCGCCAGCATGTGCGCGGGATATTGCGCCAAGAAACTCCGGTAGGCCGCCAAGGCCTCGTCGTAGCGGTTCTGGGCGTAGAATTCGGCGGCGGCCGAAGCCAGCGCCATCGGCGCGGTCGGGGCTTGCGGATCCGTCGTCGCCAGCTGCTGCAGTTCCTCGGGGCTGCGGCTCTGGAACAGCGCCTGCACCGCGGCGGCGGCCTTCGAGGTCTTCTGGCCGTGCCAAATCTGGATGCCCAGCAGAGCCACCACGGCCACCGCCAGCCCGATCAGCGCCGGCCGGCCGTATTCCGCCATCCACGTCGAAAACCGCTGCACGTCGTCGTTGTCGTGCGCCGGCGGATTCGGCTCGGGCGTCTGCGGAGGGGTCACGTCGTCCGGAATGTTCTTGTCCATGGGTCGTCCATCCTTTGGTTTCGAAATCGGGCCGGAATCTTCGCCGCTCCCCCCCGAAAACGCAAGACAATCGTTTCTCCGTCCGGAAAACCATTGACATCCCCCGCCCCCCGGCTACACTGGCCGGACTTTTTGAATTGGAAGAGGAGTCAAGACCATGCCCAACATCAAGAGCGCCGCCAAGCGCGCCAAAACGTCCGAAAAGTCCCGGAAGCGCAACGCCGAGGCCAAGTCGCAGCTCAAGACCCTGCGCAAGAACCTCCTGGCCGCCCTCGCGGACAACGAAGCGCCCAAGACCGCGGCCGCCTACGCCACCTACTGCTCGACGCTGGACAAGGCCGTCAAGCACGGCATCATCAAGAAGAACAGTTCCGTCCGGAAAAAGGCCCGCGCCGCCGCGATGCTGCGCAAGGCCGCCGCGAAGTAGTTTTCCCGGTTCCCGCACCGATCCGCCCCGCCCGCCTTCCGGCGCGCGGGGCGTTCGCGTTTTCAAGCCAGCGCCTGCAGCGCCGCGGCGTAGCCGGCGGCGAGGGCGTCCTGGGCGCGGTGGAATTCCAGCGTGCCGATGCCGCCGACCGCGGGCTCGATCAAAACGTCCGGCGGCTCGGTCTGCCGCCGCGCCAGGGCGATCCGCGCTTCCGCGATCCGCACGGACCGCACCAGCACGTCCGTCACCGCGGGCCGCGCCGCCGCATCGGCCGCCACGGCGCGCAGGCGGTTCACCTTTTTTTCGATTTCGGCCCGGAACGCGTCCAGCAGCCCCATGGCGCCGGCTTTCTCTTCCGCCGAAGCCGGCTTCGGCAACGCCAGCGGTCCGCGCGCGGATTCCGCTTTCTTGTTTTTGCGCACCGACGGCTGCGGCTCCGGCACGATGCCTTGCGACACGTCCACGCCGATGACGACCTGCGCCCCCATCTCCCGCGCCACGCTCACCGGCACGGGATTCACCAGCCCCCCGTCCACCAGCAGGCGCCGGCCGACCTGTACCGGCGAGAACAAACCCGGAATCGAGATGCTGGCGCGCACCGCCTGCAAGAGGTTGCCGGAACTCAGCACGACTTCCCCGCCGGTGTCCAGATCCGTGGCCACCGCGCGGAACGGCAGATCCAGCTCCCGGAATTCCCGCAGCCCGAGCATCTTCCGGAACTCTTCCAGCAGCTTGCGGCCGTCCGTCAGGCCCGAGCGCGACAGCGACACTTCCCAGAAAAACGGCCGCAGGCGCTTCCAATCCAGATCCCGCGCCAGCTCGCGCAGGACGTCCTCGCGCCGCGCGGCGAAAAAGGCGCCGATCACGGCGCCCATGCTGGTGCCGGCGACGCATTCGACCGCGATGCCCTTTTCGCGCAGCGCCTGCAAGACGCCCAGATGGGCCCAGCCGCGCGCGCCGCCGCTGCCCAGCGCCAACCCGACCCGCTTGTGCTTTCCGAACCGGCTCATGCGCCCCCGCCGCCGCTACTCCAGGAAGGTCAGCGTGGCCGACCCGATCACGCCCGCGTCGTTGCCCAGTTCCGCGCGCTTGATCACGAGCCGCTCCGCGAAATACGGGCTCAGCCGCGCGTTCAAATGCTTGCGCAGCGGATCGAACAGGATCGGCCCCGCCGCCGACACGCCGCCGCCGACGATGAACGCCTGCGGCTGCAGCAGATAGGCGACCGAGGCCATCATCGTGGCCAGGCAGTCGGCCACGAAATCGAAAATCTCCCTGGCCAGTTCGTCGCCGGCCTCGGCGGCTTCGCAAATGATCTTGGGGCTCACGGCCTCGCGCTTGCCGCCCGCGCGTTCCAGGATCGTGCTCGGCCGACCGGCGTCGAGCTCGCGCAGGGCGCGCTCGACGATGCGCTTGTTGCCGACGTACTGCTCCACGCCGCCGCGCCCCGTGGGCGCAGCGATGCCGTTCATGTCGATGGAGACGTGGCCGATCTCGCCGGCCATCGAGTACGCGCCGCGATAGAGGTTGTTGTTGATGAGCAGCCCCCCGCCCACGCCCGTGCCGAGCGTGAGGAACACCGCGTGCTGGTAGGCCTGCCCCGCGCCGTAGGTGCACTCGCCCACGGCCATGGCGTTGACGTCGTTGTCCACGCGCGCCTCCTTGCCGAAGCGCTTGGCCAGCAGGTCCGCCAGCGGCACCGCCGTCCAGCCCGGCACGTTGGTCAGGTCGTGGACGAAGCCCTTGGCGTAGTCCACGAACCCCGGCACGCCCACGCCGATGCCGGCCCACTCGACGTCGCGCGGCATGTCCGCCAGCAGCGCGCCGACGTGCCGTTCCACTTCGTCCAGCCAGCCCGGCACGCCCTTCAGGCCCGCCGTGCTGAAGCTCGCCCGCGCGCCGATCGCGCCGCGTTCGTCCACGCGCGCCATCTTCACGAAGGTCCCGCCGAAATCCACGCCGATCGCGCACCGCTTCTTGCTCTCGTCCATGTTCATCCTTCCAGTTGGAAAATCCGCAGCGCGTTCGCGAAGGTCGTCTCCGCAAGCGCCGCGGCGTCCGCGCCGCGCGCTTCGGCCAGGACTTCGGCCACGCGCGCCACGAACGCCGGTTCGTTTACTTTCCCGCGAAACGGCTTGGGTGTCAAATAGGGACAATCCGTCTCGACCAGCAGCCGGTCTTCCGGCACGAGCCTGGCCACCTCCCGCAGCGGCCCCGCGTTGTTGAAGCTGACGATCCCGCTGAAGCTGATATAGAATCCCAGCGCCAGCAGTTCCTCGGCGAACGCCGCGTCGCCCGTGAAACAGTGCAAAATGCCCGGCGGAGGGATCGGACCCCCACCGCCTTGCGCGGTGGGTGAACGAGGTAGTTGGCTGGCCGTCGCATCACCGCCAGCCTGATTCACCCATGGCGCAAGGCCATGGGGGTCTGAAAACGATTTTTTCCAGGCCGTGGAAAACTCGCCCAGCATCTCGATCGTGTCGTCGTCCGCATAGCGGCTGTGGATGATCGCGGGCCGCTTGCGCGCCGCGGCGAATTCCAGCATCTGGCCGAACAGCGCGCGCTGGGCGGGCGCGGTCTCCGCGGAATAGTAGTAATCGAGCCCGATCTCCCCCACCGCGACCACGGCCGGATCCGCCGCCAGCGCGGCCAATTTTTCCATGTCGCGCGGTTTGTCGAGCTGGTCGCGGTCGTAGCCCACCGCCGCCACCAGCGCCCCCGGATGCTCCCCCGCCAGCCGCACGACGAGTTCGTTCGAGGCCGCCGAACTGCCGACCGCGCACATCTTCTCCACGCCGGCGGCCGCGGCGCGCGCGAGCACCGCCGCGACGGTCCCGTCCGCCGCGAACGGATCGAAATGGGCATGGGTGTCGAACAGCTTCATCGGCGCCCTCCGATCGCGGCGTAGGCCGCCAAGGTGCCCGCCACCGTCGTTTCGTAGTCGTAATGCTCCTGCGCATGGCGGCGCGCCGCGGCGACGCGCGCCTGCCGCAGGCCGACGTCTTGCAGCGCCTCGCGGACATGGTCTGCCAGCGCCTGCGGATCGTCCGCGCCGGACGTCCAGCCATGGTCCGCGAGCGATTCCACCACGCCCGGCGCATCGGCCGCGACGACCGGCACGCCCAGCGCCATGGCTTCGCGGACGGTCACGGAGGCGCCTTCCATGCGGGAGGGGAAGCACAGCGCGTCGAGCTGCCGCAGCAGCCGCGCGGCGTCCGCCCGGAAGCCGAGCAAATGGAAGCGGTCCGCCAGGCCCGCGCGCCGGATGGCCGCTTCGAGTTCGGCGCGATCCGGCCCGTCCCCCGCCAGCAGCCACCGGACCGGGAACGAGTCCCGCGCGAGGATTTCCGCCGCGCGCACCATCAGCATCCAGTTTTTCTTGGGCGTCAGGCTGCCGAGCCCGCCCACGAGGAAATCGGCTCCGTAGGGCGCGCGGAATTCCGGTTCGGCCGGAAGCCGCGCCAAGGCCGCGACGTCGATGCCGTCGCCGACAACCTGGATCCGCGCGGCGGGATAGCCGCTGCGGACCATGGCGGCGCGCACGGTTTCCGACACGGCGATCACGCCGTCCAGCCGGCGCGGTGAATATTTCCGGCGCGACAGCGGGTTGCGCCGCAGCGGCGAGGCAATCCGCCGCGTCAGGACGAGCGGAATTCCCAGCCGGCTCCGCAGATGCAGCCCGAGCGCGGTGGATCCCGAATCCTGCGCGTTCAGATGGGTCAGGGAGAATTCCTCCAGGTCCAGCGCCAGTTGGCGGCGCCCGGCCGCGTCGTCCGGAAACGCGAGCGTCCGGAGGCCCGCGCGGCGCGCGAGCGGATAGAGCGCGCCGTCCGCCGGCGTGACCAGCACGGTGAAAATCCCGCGCGCGTGCAGCCGCCGCGCCAACGCCAGCAGCTGGTTTTCGCCCCCGCCCCAGTTGCGGTTGGCATGCAAAAAGGCCACGCGCACGTTCATGGCCGTCCCCCTCCGGCCGACAAGCGGATGGCTTGCTGCCCGCATCCGGCCACGTGGCATTCCAGGAATCCGTCCGCACCCGGACCGGCCGTTTCGACGTAGAACGTCGCCTGGCCCGCGTGCACCGGCGCCGTCTCGCCGCCGACCAGCGACGCCCGCGCGCCGGCCGGCAACCGAACCACCGCCTCGCCTTCGAAACCCAGCACCGACGCGCCGCGTTCGTCCGCGACCTGCAACAAGCACCGGAACAGATTCGGCGCCAGCGCATCGACGCGCACGGAAAATCCGGCCGGTTCGCCCCACGGTTCCAGGGCCGCTTCGACGCCGGCGCCGACGAACCGGATCGGGCCGCCGTCGAAATCGACGTCGACTTCGATCCAGCCCGGTTCCGGCACCGGGAGAAGTTCGCTCGCGCCGGAAGCGCGGATCATCCGGACTTCGCGGGCGTTGGTCGCCACGTACAGGCGCCGGCGGAGACCCGCGCCGAACGACCAGTCGCCGCGCACGCCCAGGAACGGTTCCTGGCGATGCCGGGCCCGCGCCCAGTCCGCCGCCAGCTTGGGCGCGCGCCAGCCGTCCACGACCCCGCACTCGCGGAACCAGCGTTGCCGCCGCGGCGTGGCGTAGTCCGCGAAGCTCCAGAGCGCCCAGCCGGCGGCGCCCGGACCGGCGGTTTCGGTCCGCCGCGCGGCGTCCCGCATCAAGGCCGCCTGCTGGGCTTCCGCGGCCCAATGCCCGCGCCGGGCGTAGGGCAGATTGGCGCACTCGGACACCACCGAGCAGCCGGTCGGCGCGGCCGACCGGGCGAAATCCAGTTCCTCGAATTCGTAGTTGAGCCCCCACACGTCGGTCAGGCCGGCCGTTTTCTTCCGGCGCGCGCGGCGGGCGTGGTTTTCGGCGTAGATGGTCGGCCGCGACGGATCCAGGTCGCGCGCCAGCGCCCGCAGGCGCAGATAGGCGCCGCGGTGGCGGCCTTCGTTGCCCAAGCCCCACAGGATGATCGCCGGATGGTGCCGGTCGCGGCGGATCATGCGCGCGAGCTGGCGTTCGGCGGCGCGCAGCCAGCGGCCGCCGGCGACGCTCTTCCACGAGCACAATTCCGCATAGACCAGCAGTCCGAGCCGATCGCACGCGTCGAGGAACGCCGGCGACTGCGGATAGTGCGCCAGGCGCACGAAATTGAAGCCCAGCTCCTTGATGAGCCGTGCGTCTTCCGCGTGCAGCGCCGGCGGCAGCGCGAATCCGAAGCCCGGCAGGTTTTCATGCCGGTTCACGCCGCGCAGCAAAAGCGGCTTACCGTTCAGCACGAAACCCCGCTGCGGATCGAATTCCGCGGTGCGCAGGCCAAACCTCCAGAAAATCCGGTCGACGACTTCCGCGCCGCAGCGCAACGTGGCTTCGGCTTCGTACAGAACGGGCGTTTCCGGACTCCAGAACTGCGGCGCGGGAATCGCGCAGCGGATTTCCCGCCGCGCGATTTCGCCGGGCGGCAAGGCGACGTCCACCGGAGCCGGTTCGGCCACGGTCCGGCCCGCCGGATCCCGGACGGCAACTTGCAGGGACAGCGCGGCGCAGGGGCCGTCGCAGTTCGTCAAACTGACGTCGATGCGGACGGCACCGGCCGCGGCGTCTTCCAGCGTCGCCCGGCAGTCGCGCCGCAACAGCCGCGCGCGCGGCAAGACGGCCAGATGCAGCCCGCCGCCCAAGCCGCCGTAGAGATGAAAATCGGGATCGCGGATGCCGGGCAGGACCGCGCGGGAATAGCGGTTGCAAACCTGGATCACGAGGCGGTTGGTTCCGGCACGCAGCGCCTCCGCGACATCCAGATCGAACCCCAAATAATCGCCGTTGAAGCGGCCGATGGACCGGCCGTTAAGCCATGCGCGGCCAACGCCGTAGAATCCG
>ERZ795051.822-NODE-822-length-44498-cov-15.748509_pt1 | contig 44498 bp, 41 predicted proteins | sample MGYA00375135_ERZ795051 | MGnify/ENA primary metagenome ERZ795051 (study PRJEB30180, sample SAMN05720222) | activated sludge metagenome | isolation source: Anaerobic digester | place: Japan | collected 2015-05-26 ... | reverse complement strand
ACGAAACAACGACAGACGAGTACGGTACAACCGACGAAACAACGACAGACGAGTACGGTACAACCGACGAAACAACGACAGACGAGTACGGTACAACCGACGAAACAACAGAACCTCAAACAACAGACGTTGGAACAACATATTAATCTGACTAATCTGAAATCTGAAAAGCAATGAATAAAAGCGAGCATATCAATGCTCGCTTTTGTTTTTTACTTAGAGCTATCGATAAATCTTTCGTAAATCTTGTCCACATTTCTGAGATAGTAATCCGGTACAAATAGAGCATCCAGTTCTTCTGTTCTAAGCATATTCTTAACTTGTTCGTTTTCACGAATTGCCATTTCAAAAGAAGATTGCTCCTCCCAACACTTCAGTGCGATCTTCTGCATCAACGTGTACGCATCCTCTCTACTCATACCCTTGTCTATGAGTGCCAACATAACACGTTGTGAGTAAATTAGGCCGCCTGTTACCGCGATATTCTTTCTTACCTTATCTTCGAATACCCTCAAATTGGATATCATATATCTTGCCTTTTCTAACATGTAGTATATCGTCATCGTAGCGTCTGGTAATATGTACCTTTCAGCAGATGAATGGGATATGTCCCTCTCATGCCAGAGTGCCATGTCTTCAATGCCAACACCGACATAACTCCTCATGAGCCTAGCCATGCCGGTAAGACGCTCGCACAAAATGGGGTTTTTCTTGTGTGGCATCGCGGAAGATCCCCTTTGCCCTTCTTTAAATGGTTCCATTGCCTCAAGTACTTCTGTTTTTTGCAAATGTCTTATCTCAACTACGATTCGTTCTATTGTACCTGCTGTAATTGCCAGAATTGACAACATGTGTGCAATGTAGTCTCGTGAGATAACCTGTGTGGCAACAGGCGTTGGCTTCAATCCTAATTTTCCAAGAGCTATTTCTTCTACGCGCGGTTCTATGTTGGCATAATTTCCTACAGCACCACTGAGCTTACCAACTGCTATCTCTTCTCTAACCACATTTAGGCGTTCTATATCTCTTAACAGTTCTGCATACCAAGACAAAAACTTCAATCCAAAAGATGTTGGTTCTGCATGGATGCCATGTGTTCTACCAATTGTTGGTAAATCCTTGTATTGGAGTGCTTTTTTGTAAAGTGCCTCGGAAAATCTTTGTGCTGAGGCAATTATCGTATCCATTGACCTAACGAGTGCCAGATTATTCGCTGTATCAACAACGTCTGATGACGTAAGGCCATAATGAAAGTATCTTGCCCCATCTCCAAAATCTTTCGTTACCGACTTAATGAATGCTATCACATCGTGATCCACTACTTCTTCAATTCTCAGAATATCTTCAACATCGATAACTGCTTTTTCACGCATTGATCTACTTATACCTTTTGGTGCAACACCTAAGTCTTCGTAAGCCTCAACGACTGCCAGTTCCACTTCTAACCATCTTTCATACTGCGCTTTCAACGTCCATAGACTTTTCAAAGGTTCTAACGCATATCTCTCTACCATGCACTCTCCCCCCACTGTGGTGGATCAACTGTTACTTCATAGCCACCATTTTTCTTTCCTCTAAGAGCAACAAGTTTAGCATTCTTATCTATAGTACCATGGAAAAAACACATACGTTGTACAATCAACTTCTCTTTGGAAAGGGCATCCATCAAAGGTATCAAGATCTTTGGTGATGTCACAAAAGCGAATGTTCCTCTGTTTCTCAAAAGATATGCAGCAGCTTCCACAAATGAGTTTATAAGGGCTGGATTAGAATTGCGAGATATTCTGCGAATTTTGTCCACACTTTCCTTACCAACGTGAAATGGCAGATTGCATACAACCATGTCGAAGGATTCTGATTTGAAAAAATCCTTGATATTTCGAACATCTGCGTTTACAAACTGTACTCTTTCGTCCAAATTGTTAAGTGAACGTCCTTCAAGTGAGAGCTTGTATAATTCTTCTTGCAATTCCACGCCGACTACATCTACATTATATAGCTTGGCAAGTGAAAATGCAACAATGCCCGTACCACTACCTAATTCCACAACACTTTTCACATCAGAAGTTGGTTTAGAATACCAAACTAAAAAAGCCGACGCATGCGTCGGCTTGTGTGATTGTGTATCTACGGTCTTTATACCAGTTATAATTTGCGTTGAAAATCTTCCAAAATTGAACTTGTCCATGGCAAAACTCACCAAAATCACCCAATGAAATCGACAAGTGTCTTTTGTATCGCCATGGAAGCAGATTTCAAAGCTGCATTGAGGACAGATTGCTGCATGGACAAATCGGTAAGGACCTTCGTTAAATCGGCATCCTGTTCTTTCGATAGATATTCTGTATTGAATACTTGCAGATCATCTATCCTTGAAGATATCATCTCCACCATTCTCGATGTAGAACCGACATTTGCAAATTGTTCCATCACGGAATTTGCCAAAACACCGATTTCTTTTAGAGAAATTTCAGAGAGTTTCTTTTCATCACCTTGATAAAGGGCATTGATTGCATCATCGATAGTTGAAAAGGCTGTTTTTCCATTGTTCAAAGTAAAGGCATCGTACACAGTTACTCCATATGAAATACTGTAGCCAAGCGCATTAACCTTTCGCTTTACGTCAGCTTCCATAGGAGTCACTATATTCCCATTTTCATCCACCGGTTTGAGGTCGGACCTGGCTCCACCAAATATGTACTCATCACCGATGCGCGTATTAGCTATCTCAACTAGATGTTCCTTAAGCGCTTTTAATTCTGTTGCAATTGCGTTTCTTTCATCTACACTATTTGTACCATTTGCACCCTCTACCATGAGCTCCTTTATCCTTTGATATACACTGGATAACTCTTGAAGTGTCGTATCATAAGATTGGACGAAGTTATTCACATGGTCAACATTTCGCTTGTACTGCTCGAGTTCTCTCAACCTGCTCGATATGTTTGATGCACGTGTCGCAATTACAGCATCGTCACTTGGATACTGAACTTCTTTTCCGGAAGATAGTTTGTCGTTCAACTTTGCTATTCTATTGAGTGATTGCTGTATGTTGAAAAGAGATCTGTCGCTGATCATATTGTTAGTTATCCTCATTGTGCCACCTTCTTTCTCGTCACATTCTGATACCTCCATTACTTACGAACTCAAAATCCATACTATGTGACACCAAGCTTATCAATTATCCTGGATATCATCTCATCAACCGTAGTCATTACCCTTGCTGCTGCGTTAAATGCATGCTGGTACTTTATCATGTTGGCCATTTCTTCATCGAGCGAAACGCCTTTTACACGTTCCCTCTCACCATCAATCTCGCTCTTCATGAGATCAGTATTACTCTTCACCTTTGTAGCTGTCTCGCTTTCTACACCGAGTTCCGCAACTACGCTACCTAGGTATTCACTAAAAGATTCAGAACCGCCATTTAGAACTTTCTTAGATTTGAGCGATGACAACATTTCAACTATTCCAGTATTTGCACGTCCAGATGGTTTGAAGACTTTTGCATCCCAATTTGAATTCTCTTCCGTATATCCTATATCAATTGCAAGCGTCTCTGGATTACTTGCAACCGTGGAGTTCACTTTCAATTTCTCTGTGAACCTGTATGGTTCGTTTGGTAATTGCTTATCTATGAACAGCGTATCAGCTTTTGCATATCTTGTTCTTTGATCTTTCTGAGATTCAAATGGATTTATAAAGACAAAACCTTCATCCCAGTCATTTGAGGAATTCCCATCAGGGTTTATGAAACCGAGAGCAGACCACAAGGCCTCAGGTCCTTGAATCACTTTGTTCAACTCAAATCCAAGGGACCTTGACGCTCTTAGAACGAATTTACTGTGTGGAGTCACTTCTGCAATTATACCGGTATTCATTTCATTTATTTTGTCGGCCAAATCTTCGAGAGTCATTTTTGTTGGGTCCACTTTTATCTCGGTTGAACCTATCCTTATTGAAAAACCCTGACTCCTGCCCAAGATGTTCTCAAGTGTTTCAGTACCCGTATCGAGTGCCTTGTAAGTTTCCGTATGTAAATTAGCTTGAGTAAAAAGTCCACCAGAATCTGACAAAGCTAATTTCTTGATGTTGAACTCATTAGACTTTGTGGGTATTAGAAGCATCTTTCCATTGTTGACGTACGCAACAACATCACTACTAAACGATGCGTTTATTTGATTGGCCAAATCATTCAATGTAGTCGTAGAAGAGATATTTATCATTGCCTCGCTACCATTTATAGATATCTTGTAATTTCCAGCATTTACTTTGAAATCAGATTCGTCAACAGCATATACATCAACGTTCTTGGTTGAGAATCCCATTGTATTGAACATATTACCGTTGAAATCCAATGCCAACGTATTCCTCATATTGGAACTGGACTCAAAGTACAACCTATATCCTTCGGCACCATTTGGACCTGTCTTTAAATCAAACCACCTTGAACTTACACTAGATAACGATGTTTGAAGAGTTCCAACCGTATCGTAAGGATTTACGTTAGTGGAGAATATATTGCTTGTTCCGTCGAAAAAGACTATTGAACCTTGCTCTATAAATTGTTTGTCAGTAATATCACTAACATTCGTTCTATCAGACATTCCTGATATGAAATTGATGGGACCATTTTCAACCCTTTTTGCACTCGCAAGCCTATAAAGCACAGAATCTTCTATATTATCCGAAGAAATATCGTTAAAGAATTTCAATCCGGTAACATTTCCATCGCCGTTGTAACCATCTTCGTGAATCAAATTGAATTCATCGGTCAAAGAAAGCGAGAACTCATCTAATCTATTCATATACTTAACGAGCGTATCGTCCCTCAAATCGAACAGGGATTTCAACTTGCCATCGTTTATATCCACTTTTGAGTTACCTGCAAAAATCTCCTTGAATCCTTTCCCATATGGCCTATCCAACGCTCGCAACTCTACGACATTCTCACCGGTAAGCACTATTTGATTTCCGAGCCTGAGTGTTATCTGTCCCGCGTTATCTTCATAATAATGAATATCTGCTAAGTTTGACAAGTCATCGAGTATTCTATCCCTTTCGTCGAGTAAATCATTCGGGCTATAGTTCAAGCTAACACTTGCCCTGACTTTTGCATTTATGTCTGCAAGCCTTTTCACCATCGAATTTATTTCTTGAGTTCTTTGAGATATCTCATCATCTACATCTGTTCTCAACTGCTCGAGTCTTGTGTAAACATCTTGAGTTTGCTGAACAAGTTCCTCAGCTCTACTAACTAGGCCACGCTTGGCAGCAGTATTTGTTGGATCAGTTATCACTTCTTCTATTCCAGACCAAAAAGAATCAAAAAGATATCTGATACCCGCATCGGAAGGCTCTGCAAAGAGTTGCTCCACAAAATGAAGATTCGAAGTCATAGAATCCCAATAATTGTATTTGTTGTTCGTTTGTCTAAACTGGATGTCTAAGAACTCATCTCTAACCCTTTGTATGTCTTTTACATAAACTCCAGTACCTATTTGGAGTGGTAAACCTGGTTGAGTCAATGATGTGATAGGAATTGGTGCCGTTGTCATAAGCTCCGGTCGTTGCCTTGAAAAGCCAGGCGTATTTGCATTAGCTATGTTATGCGATACAACATTCATCGCTAGTTTGCTAGCATATACGCCAAGTAATCCTGTATTTAATGTTCCAAATAGACTGATGTCGGCCATCATACCACTCCTTTGAATAACTCATATATTACAAGTATTACAAGGAATAATAACGTGTGAAAAGAAGGGTGAGAGAGAAGAAATTACTTGAATTGATCATACAGTGGACGAGCATAAGTTGAACGCATAGAATTTACGTTATCGTTTTGTCCATTTGGGGGAAATGAATATGTAGATGGCTGAACTCCTTTGATGAAGCAATTAAGAAACTCAGCATACTGATTTTCAAATTGTATAATTTGCCTTATTTCATCCATTATTATCATCAATTCGTTGAGTTTCTCAACTACCTCAACACTGAGAAATGAAACATCACTTGCATCTGGAAGATTTGACCTTTCAACATAATCTTTAACCGTAGCAAGGCCAAGGGACTGAAGTGCAAGCGTTCTCTCCAATTCAATTTTATCTATTTCCAGACCCAACTCCTCCACACTTACCGCCGATTTCGATAAAGAATCAGTATTTCTTGCAACAACAGCACTTTCGAGCTCTTTAAAAGCTTGAATCATATCATCGAGGACCTTGATCTGCCTTTCAAAACCTTCCTTCAACAAATGTCATCCCTCCAAAATCTTCCTCGCTATCTTTTCAACATCGACCTTGAATGTACCGTTCTGTATCGCATTCTTTAATTGTTCAACGAGGTCTGTACGAATCTCCGGATAGTCTTTCGCCATCTCTATGTATTCGGCTACTTTCCTTCCTTCTTCGATAACCAATGATTCTTCATCTCCACCCTTCACTTTAGATTTTTCTACGGGCTTCTCTTCTTTTCCTTTCACATTTGAGATGTTCTGTACTTGTTGTTGCCCAAGCCTGTTGATTCTATCGATCACATGATTCACCTCCCTTTTCGAATTTATTCTCAAAAAGTCACCAACTCTATATACATTATCGACAAAAATTGTGATTTATGAAGACGAAAACAAAACTCCCATCGCTTATTTATCAAAATTTCTCAAAATCTCTCAATAATGGTATTTTTCGTTCTTCAAAATCTTGAACCCTCTGAAAATCTGTTCTAATAAGAGAACAGTACACATCTCATGGGTAAACGTCATTTTCGAAAAAGATATCCTTTCTGATGCATTATCCCTAATCTTTTCATACACACCGAGCGGACCACCTATCACAAAAACTAATTCAGAAAGTACCATAAACTGACGTTCCAAAAATACAGAAAATTGCTCACTTGTCATCTCTTTACCAAAAAGGTCAATTAAGATATATTTTCTACCATTAAGTCTTCTTTCTATGTATTCAGCTTCCCTTTTCATTATTACATTTGCATCTTCACTATTCAGATCACCGCCCAGATTGACATGGTTAACTTCTATCTTAGCGAATCTGCTGATTTTTTCCATGTAATAATTACATGCCGACAAGAGGTGTTTTGAGATTTTACCCGGTACGATTATCTCTATCTTCAATGCTTCCACCTCAACAAACTCAGACTGGGGTATAGAAATAGACATTTTCCAGTTCCGTAATCTCTCCCCTTTTCAAAAGCATATCTAAGCACTTTCCGAAGATGATTTTATCGTTGGAGAAGATGATTTCTTCTAAGATATCCATCTCCTCTTTGAAAACGAATGTCTGCGAGAGTATCCTCTTTACATAATAACATAACGTGCAAATTTTCAATTCTTCCAAAGTGCAGACAATTTTGGCAGGTGTTGAGTAAGAGATGTAATCACTATCATCTAGTCCCTTTAGACAACCACTACGCTTAAGTGCATCGATGTAACTTTTGAACTCAGCACTTGAAATCTTGAACTCACTCTGTAATAGTTGGCTCAACGACCTCACTCTACCTGCCGAAAAAGCTTTGTAAGACTTTTCGATGAACTCTGATATGTGCGAATATTCAACGGGATACTTTTCCAACAACGTAAGGAAAAAAGCCTTTGTGCGTTTTACGTTGTAATATCCATTCTTCAACTCGATGACGTCATCACGTGTGAGAATATCTATAGCTGTTTTCAAGTTCCCCATCTCTATGTTATTCTTTTCGGAAAATTCAACCAATTTTTCCTCATTTAGGTCACCAAAGATTACATTGCGCAAAAAGAGTACCTTTATGTCCCTTATCCTTTCGGGCTTTTGCACTTTTCTTTCATATATCATATCGGACAGTTCACGTACGGTTTGCACACCATATTTCGTCGGATTTACATTGAAAGAACTCAAGAAACGAGACAAATTGTCGAGTGTAAAATCCTTGCCAGAACGCTTTAAAAAAACTTCCACCTCATCGCAAAGCCTATCAATCGGGTCATTCAATCTTTCGTTTTTTACGATGTCTTCATATGGAATGAACAAATCCACGGCGGAGATCAGTTCGTAACTTGTGGACTTGGTCCGTGCAAGTGCCATCACGTTCTTACCGTACGATTTTATCTTGTTCACCAATGCAGTAAAATCTGCATCTCCCGTAACCAAGAAGAAGACATCTATCGAATGATTCTCAATGGCTATCTCCATGCAGTCAACTGCAAGCCTGATATCGTTACCTTTCTTGTTTGGCAGTAACTCAGCTTCTGGTATCTCTATGAGCTCTATGCCATGATTGTACAATGCAAAAGCCTGCATCTTGTGTTTTGACCAAGAGCCGTATGCCTTACCTCCGATGATCCTGCCGTATTTTGATATTTCGTTGCACACAAGTTCAACATCCACTGGTTGATTTTGGAAATCAAAGAAAAGAAAGATATTGGAATTATATTTTTCCATATTTTCCCTCGCTTTGTAATCACTACAATAATCACTATATTAAATCACTACATTATATGATATTATATGATATCACAAAAAGCGGTTGCAAAAACTATTTTGGCACTCGACGTTTTCTCCGATTTCTCTATTTCTGATACCTTCGATCACGTCCTTACCAATTGGATTATCTATACCAGCAAGGTAATCTGCGGCGTGAAGATGAAGGCATTTCACAGTTGTAAAATCCCTTATTCCGCCAGTTCCAACTTCGGATAATAAAGGTCTCCATTTCTCGTCGCAACTCTCCAAAATTGAAAGCCTCTTTTGAATCACATCTCTATGTGCTTGTTCCACTGCCGTTCTCAGATTTTCATCTTTACTTATGGCAGATTCGAAGTCGGAAATCAGGCCCCTCTCTTCTAGCCTTGAGATTTCCTTTACCAAATGGGGGCAGGTAAGATAGTGAATAGTGGGGAAAGGAGAGTTATTTCTGACAGGATAGCTCAAAATAACAACTGGAAAACCAAAAGAACACCATTTTTCAACACGCATGACGTTGACAACGTTTCTGCCAAGTTGCTTCCTTACGATATTTAAATCCTTATCACCAATGCGTTCCATTCATCCATCACCGTTTTTTCAATGACATCGTAATTATCAAAAAGTGACACTTTTGGCAATATGATACCAGAAAGTATCAGAATACCATTGCTTTTTAGATAATTCCTCGCTTGTTGCAACATCACAACCAATATTTCAGCTACTATATTTGAAACTATTATGTCGTATCTACCATCAACATCAGAAAACAGATCAGAAAGTCTAACTTCTATGTCAACATCGTTTCTCAGTGCGTTATCAGTTGCTACCTCGATTGCCAAAGGGTCGTTATCGACTGCCAAAACACGATTTGCACCAAGCTTTTTTGCCAAAATGGCGAGTATACCACTTCCACAGCCAAGGTCTAGCACATCCATTCCTGGTTTCAAGTACTTCTTTAGATACGCAGCAGACATCTTTGTCGTTTGGTGAAGTCCTGTACCAAAGGCCAATCCTTGCGGAATTTTTATCACAATCGTTCCTTCAGAAGGTCTTAAATCATGGTCCATTGGATCTACTATTACACCTTCTATCATTTCAAAAGGCTCAGTGACTATATTCTTTAACCAATCTTCCGGACACGTCTCCTTGGTACCGACAAACTGCAATCCAAGTGCAATCAATTGATCTTTCAGATTTGTCAAATCGTTTTTCAAAGGCGAAACAACAGCGAGGTACTTCCCCTCGCTGCTATCCATTATGTAATAATCGTATTCACCATATAACAGCTCATCAACAGCGTCCATCTTCTCTTCGTTTACACTAAAAATCCATTCCAGAAATGGTGTTGAATTATTCAGATAAGACCCTCCTCATGACGTACGTATTTGTGCGTGGAAGATAGGCAACTGGATCTTCCAACTCATCATTTTTTCTAACCTCAAAATGTAGATGCGGACCTGTTGAAGTACCCGTGTTACCACTCCGTGCTATGAAATCTCCCTTTTCAACTCTTAAACCAACGTAAACATTTATCTTAGAAAGATGCGCATAATATGTTTGATATCCACCGTGGTCTATTATTATCAAATTACCATAATCACTCTTCCAACCTGCGTACTTTACAGTACCACCGCGCGCCGCAAATACAGGGGTGCCCTGAGGTACGCCGATATCTATACCACTGTGATACATATTCTTTTTGTATATCGGGTGCAACCTCCAACCAAATTCTGATGTGATCGAACCATAAACTGGCCATACAAAATCCGCTAATTGAGTAAAAGAAGTATTCACCTTTCCAACTGGCACGAAAATTTCCTTATTCGCCGCTATGGACGAACCAACAGTCGGATTGATTGCCGTAATCTCCTCTGGATCTATGAAAAAATACTTCGCAAGTGTTGACAAAGTCATAGACTTCGTAGGTTTATACAGTATGCCAGATACCAAAGGTATCTTCAAAGTCTGCCCTATCTTCAAATTTGAAGGAGTAACATCTGGATTCCAGTCCATGAGTACTGGTATAGGGATGTTGAAATTATGCGATAATTCATAAAACGTATCACCAGATTGGACTTTATAATTTATGTTGAATTCAGCAAATGTGATGGCAACTATCATGATTAATGCAAAAGCTAATATTCTCCGCACTCTTCACACCCCTTATTCTGTTTGTTACAAAAAATTCTTTTTTTATTTTACCACAAAACGACCATTTGTCAAAATCGACCTTGAAAATGGTGTAAAAGTGTCAAAGTTGTCGAATAAGGCTATTTCTTGTTGATGAAAGTCAAAAGAGCCAAAATATCTGCAGGGGTGATTCCAGATATCCTCATAGCCTGTCCAATTGAAAAAGGCCTGATTTTTTCAAGCTTTTCGCGCGCTTCAGTCGATAAATTGGGCACTTGAGTAAACTTTATGTTAACTAAAGGTAAACTTTCGTATTCTTCAAATATGTGTATTTGGTCAAGCATTGCTTTTACGTATCCTTCATATTTTAGTTGAATTTCGATTTGTTCGACAATTTCACTATCTTCTATAGGTTCCGGGTCCAAGACTTTCAAATCGTTGTACTTGAGTTCCGGCCTTCTAACCAACTTTGCAAGTCTAGTACCCTCGGAGACAGGTGAGGCACCAAGTGATGCAAGCAAATCGTTCACCTGATCAGATGCTGGCACTTTGACTTGTTCCAATCTGTCAAGGTGATATTTGATTGCGTCTTCAAGTGATATGACTCTATCATAGAACCAACGTGGTATTAAACCAATTTTATACCCATATTTGGAAAGCCTTAGGTGTGCGTTATCATGTCTGAGCATCAATCTGTACTCCGCCCTTGATGACAACAACCTGTAAGGTTCATCTACACCTTTTGTCACAAGGTCATCTATCATCACACCTATGTAACTTTCGGATCTTCTCGGCACAAACGGTTCGTCATTTCTCAATTTGAGTGCTGCATTTATTCCAGCTATGAGACCTTGAGCTGCGGCCTCTTCGTAACCACTTGTTCCATTTATTTGACCTGCAAAAAACAAGTTTTCAACAATTTTCGACTCAAGTGTTGGATAGAGTTGCATTGGGTCTATGTAGTCGTATTCAACTGCATATGCAGGACGTGCGACAACAACGTTTTCAAGGCCTGGTATAGTCCTCAAAAATTGTATTTGAGCTGCGTACGGCAAACTGGTGGAGAGTCCATTCAAATAGTATTCTTGCGTATCTCTACCTTCTGGTTCGACGAATACCTGATGACCATCCCTATTGAACTTTATCACTTTATCTTCTATGGAAGGGCAATACCTTGGACCTTTTCCCTCTATTAACTTAATATCTCCATACAGAGGTGAGTACGACAAATAGCGTTTGATTATCTCATGTGTTTGCGGAACTGTATGTGTCAACCAACATGGGTAATTCTTTTCGAGTACCTTTGGTTCATCAAAGTACGAAAATGACCATGGTATATCATCACTATCTTGCCTCTTCATCTTTGAAAAATCTATACTCTTTTTCAATACCCTTGCCGGTGTGCCTGTTTTGAACCTTCCAACGGTAAGACCTGAATTTATAAGAGAAGCAGTAAGACCCTGAGATGAAAAATCGCCCATCCTACCGGCTTCCATAGTATTCCTGCCAACGAATATCTTACCTCTTAGAAACGTCCCGGTTGTCAGTATCACAGCATTAGCATGGTAATCTATGCCAAGAGAATCGATGACACCTTTGACTTTACCATCTTCGACTATCAATTCCTTAACCAGTCCATATCTGAGCAACAGATTTTCTTGATTTTCCAATTTCCTTTTCATTGTGCGTGAGTAATCGTACTTATCTATCTGTGCACGCAATGCTTGAACGGCTGGTCCTTTGCTTGTGTTCAACATCCTCACGTTGATCATCGTTTGATCAGTTGTCTTCGCCATCTCACCGCCAAGTGCATCTATTTCTCTAACGACTATGCCCTTTGCAGAACCGCCAATTGCCGGATTGCAAGATGCCCAAGCAACGTTATCCGGATTTCCAGTGAGAAGTAAAGTTTTGAAACCGAGCCTCGCAGTGGCCAGCGAGGCTTCTATACCTGCATGTCCTCCGCCTACTACGATTACATCGAAAGATGAATCGTCCGTTGGTCTGGAGAACAGAGTGTTAGCATCATTCATTCAAAATATTACCTCCTCACCATTTATATACACCTTTATAGGGTCTTTTTCGACAACGCTTCCATCATACAAGCAAAAATCTGCAAGATATCCCACATCTATTCTTCCACTCGCAATCCCCGCCATCCTTGAACCACTTTCAGTGTAAAGATTCAATGACTGACGTTTTGTAAACCCCATGTTCATAGCATTCTCTATCACATACTTCGGGTCTGCCGGGGATACTGGCGAATCTGTTGAAAATGCGATGCTGTATCCTCTCTTGTACATCTCTAAGAACGGATAGCACATTTCGTAATTCACTGTATCGAGCAGGGGTATATCTTCGAAGTAGAAATGTGGCTGAACCGATAAATAAAGATTCTTCAACCTATCAAAATCACTTCTCCTCACAAACTGTAGATGTATCAATCTATGTTTTACCCTCGCACTATTTTTGTCAAATCTATCTAGAACTTCGTGCAATGCTTCATCGCCTATGACATGTATGGACAACTGAATGTTCCTTTCTTCAGCAAATCTTACAATCTCATCAAAATTATCAGGTAATGTGTCTACTCCTCTTTCATCAGAACCCTTGTAAGGTTCATGCATATGCGCAGTCTTTCCACCTAAAGAACCATCAGCAAATAGTTTTATGCTACCGATCATAGAAAGCCCAAATTCTCCGAATTCGTAAAGCCAAGGTTCGTAAGTGTTTAGTTTTTCAAATATCCTAATCTTGCTGTGGTTCAACAATTCCTTTAGCTTCTCAAAACTAATTCCATGAAAATCATCAGAATGAACTTGTGTAACTCCATGTCTCAGAAATTCTCTTTGCCCTTCACTAAATGCCCTTTCGTACAACTCACTACCAAACTCACCATAGACTTGCTCTATTTGACCCTCACGGATGAGATTGTCTGGCAAATCGAGGGCGTTCTTTAGATGGTTGTTTACCCATGCAACGTGTCCGCATTTTCTGATAAGAAAAATGGGTTTATCAAATGAATTTGCTCTATTAAGTATCTCATTTGCCGGTAATTTCTCCCAGCCGCGTGCCACGATAAAAGTTTTATCGTTGGCCTCAGATAAAACATCTTCCAATTCAACTTTTTCCAAATCGTATGTCAATGACTTCAAACCTGTTCCAATTACATGTGCATGAGAATCAACGAATCCCGGCATTACAAATAGACCTGTGGCATCGACCACAGGTCCAAGATCCGTGTATTCTACAAATTTGTTGTCTTCTACGTACAATGTCCTCTTTTCGAAATTCCTTCCGTTCCAAACGAGTCCATTTTTCACTATCATACGATCACTTCTCGATTAAGAAAGTAGCCCAGCTAAATCTAAAAGTCCCATGTCCAATTTCTTCTTCTCTTTCAATACTTCATCTAATCTTGGAGTGGTGATTTCTCCACCATTTAATGCCGTCATTACGCTTGTCTCACCTCTGAGAAGTGCATCAACTGCTGCAACACCCATTCGCGAGGCAAGCAATCTGTCGAACGATGTTGGCGAACCACCTCTCTGTATGTGGCCCAGTATCGTTATTCGCGTTTCGTAACCAATTCTGTGCTCCAAATGTCTTGCAACCGTGTATGCACTTGCCGCACCCTCTGCGACAACAACGATGCAGTTTATTTTTCCTCTTTCTCGCTCTTCCAGCAATTTATTGCCGAGCTCTTCGTAATTTACCGGTAGTTCAGGTACTATAATGGCTTCAGCACCAGTCACCAATCCACTAACGGTTGCTATGTAGCCGGAAGACCTACCCATGACCTCGATTATGAATGCCCTTTCATGTGAGCTTGCAGTATCCTTGAGCTTTTGAATGGCATCTACAACCGTGTTCAAACAAGTATCGACACCGATATTCATATCGGTCAGGGCTATATCGTTGTCAATCGTACCAGGTATACCCACAACTGGTATTTTCTGTTCATCTTCCAAGAACATTGCACCATGCAAACTTCCTTCACCGCCAATTACCACAAGTCCTTCAATACCATGCCTTCTAAGTATTTCTGCTGCTTCTGCACGTGTCTCTTTTCTTACAAATTCCGGACATCTACTAGATCTCAGTATCGTTCCGCCTCTCTCCATAATTCCGCCCACAGAGGCAAACGTTAGAGGCTCTATATCTTCGTCCAACAATCCCGCGTAACCTCTCTTTATACCGTAGACCTCAAGGCCCTTTTTGATACCATACCTAACGACTGCTCTTATAGCTGCATTCATTCCAGGTGCATCTCCACCGCTCGTTATAATACCTATCTTCTTCAATTCGCTCTCCTCCTTCTTAGACAAAATAGTCAAAAATACACCGAAAATTATAGCACAATTCCTTTATCAGGTCTATAATTTTCTAATCTCTTTTGTATGCTTTAGGATACTACAAAAATTGTATGGTTGTAAATAGTAAATACATTTATCTCTTTATCTCTCACTATTTTTTCTGCGGTTTCTTCTGTCTTTTAGATTTTTGCTTACCTTCTGCAAGATCATGTGCATGCTTCAGTGCATAAGCGACGTAATAATTCACACTTCCTCTTGGATAATTGTACTCTTCGTTCATTTTTCCTGCCTTCTTATCGGTCATGAGTTCTATTGCCTCATCCACATCATCCACGGTCCAGATGTGAAATTTGCCTTGTTCGATAGCGTCTATTATCTCATCTTTTAGAATGAGATTGCGGACATTAGACCTTGGGATGATAACACCCTGCTCGCCGGTTAGACCTTTGAGTTTGCAGAGTCTGAAGAACCCCTCAACCTTTTCTGTGACGCCTCCAACTGGTTGGACATGTCCATGTTGGTTTATAGACCCAGTAACTGCGATACCCTGTTTGAGTGGTACCCTTGAGATGGCAGAAACTATTGCGAGTACTTCAGCCATCGAGGCACTATCACCTTCAACGTATCCGTAAACTTGTTCAAACGATATAGAGACCCCTATGGAGAATGGAATCTTGCGAGCATACTTGCTCCCCAGATATCCAGTTAAAATCATCACAGCCTTACTATGAATCTGACCACTCAGATCAGCCTCACGCTGTATATCTAATATACCGGGACTACCAAGATACGTTTTAGCGGTGATTCTGACCGGAAGTCCAAATTCGTAATCACCGAAATTCACAACTGTCAAGCCGTTAACCTGCCCGACAACCTTTCCAGATACGTCTATGAACAAGTCTTCTTTTCTGAACATCTCATCGTACTTTTCAACGATGAGTTTCATCCTCTCTTCTCTCTCGTGGAGTGCCTTGTTCACGTCAACTGCCTCTATGAACTTTGTCTCTCTCTTCCTTGCAAAGAAATTGGCCTCCTCTATGAGGTCTATGATGGCACCAAGTTTCATAGAAAGTTTTGTTCTGTCGCCTGAAAGTCTTGTTGAGTGCCGCACAATTACCTCTAGAGCATCTCTCTTTATCGGCAATAACTCTTCTTCTTTTGAGTAACCAGCTATAAAAGACACCATATCATTTACACTCTCAACGCTCGCATCAAGTTCCCAGTCAAGTTCAACCTTTACTTTGAAAAGTTTCTCAAAGTCCGGATCATATTCGTGTAGTACTTCGTATATTTCAGGTGTTCCAACGAGTATGACCTTCAATTTCAATGGTATGGAATCTGTTTTGAGTGATGCTATTGTAGAATAACCGTAAGCAGTATCCAAGTTTTCTACCTTAATCTCTTTTGAAAATAACACTTTCTTCAATCTATCCCAGACGAAAGAATGAATCAACAGCTCACTGGCATCTATCACCAGATAACCACCATTTGCCTTGTGCAAAGACCCGGGCCTTATCATCGTAAAATCGGTATAGAGCATCCCTTCTCTTTCTAGGTATTCTATTTTACCAAAAAGGTTATGGTATGTTGGTGTATCTTCAAAATATACCGGTGCGCCATTCATTCCAGAATTATCTACAATTAAATTGATACTGTACGCCCTCTTGAAATACAGTTCTAAGTCTTGCAATTTCTTCACATTACCCGCCTTTTGGATAACATCTTCTTTGACCTCATTGATGAATTCCTTTACATCACTGAAAGTATACTTATCTTCTACTGCAGAGAAAAACTCCTCTGTGGCAAACAGAAGTGCGTACCTATTCAAATCTTTTATTCTATCTTTGTAGTTGACTTCTAGTTTTCTAACATTTTCTAACATAGCCTCTATGAGAAGTTCAACCTTCTTCGAATTCTCTCTGTATCTAGCCTTTTCTTCATCACTTAATTGTTCAAAAGCTTCATCATCGAGTACTTTGCCATCTTTGATTGGATAGTAATTTATACCAGTTGCAGTGATTTTTATGAGAAATCCAAGGCTTCTTGCTTTCTCTAGAAGTTCATTCGTATACTTCTCTTGTTCCAATTGAAATTCATCATCTATCTCTTTTCTTCTGCTCTTGTATTCTTCTCCGTCGAATACTCTCGATATTCGTTCAGTAAGATTATCAACTAATCGCTCCATGTCCTTCTTGAAATCTACACCTTTACCTGCAGGTAGGAAAATAACTTTTGCCTTCGAAGGGTCATCAAAATCCATTACGTATGCCACGTCTGGTGGAACAGGTTTCTTTTGAGAATACTCTGTAACGAAATGTTTTGCAAACGTCTTTCTCCCAATACCCGATGGACCGACGACAAATATATTGTATCCTTCCCGCTCCATCTCCAAACCAAATAACAGAGAATTGATAGCCTTCTCTCGGCCTATGAAAGCTCTAGTCTTTGTTATTTCATCGGTTGACTCAATATCTGGTATTATTCCCTTGTCGATGATCAGTTCTTCCTTTTTAATCTCTTTCAGTGCCACGCAATTCGACCCCCTTTTCCACAAATCTATACTTTCCACCATCTCGGATCTGAAAATATGCACTTCCAGAACCGGTCAAAGCTGCTGGTGAGAAAATCTTCAATCTTTCTATTTTTTCTCTGAGCGTATTTGGTATCACACGCTCAAAGATGTTGTAAGTGCCTTTTCGAATTGAATCATAATCTTTCCTTACGTAGGCTTGGTACAATTCTTCCGCCTTAAGTGGCGCTTTACCGAATTCTTCTGACTTTAATCTTGAATATGCTTCTTTTGTCGAAATGGAGAAGTTCGGATAGTAAAGATCAAGTGAATAGCCCCTTAATGGTTCAACACACCTTACTTTTTCTCCTCTTCCCGAAACGATAGCAGTGCCGCCATACAGAAAGAACGGGACATCACTACCTACCGATTGAGCAATCTGTAGTGCTTCCTTCTCATCAACAAACTCCATGTATTTTAGAAAGTATATGAACCCAGCAGCGTTGCTACTTCCACCACCCAATCCTGCACCCATTGGGATTTTCTTGTCGATTTCCACTTCTACATCGATATTTTCATCGGCAAACCTATCTTTTACGTACTGCCAGACCTTGCCTATTATATTGTTTTCTATCTCTACGTTACACCTCACAGACAAGGAACCATTGCCTTCAGCAAAATGCACATTCAGCTCGTCGTACAGAGAGATGTTCTGAAAGAGAGAGTCTATCTCATGAAAACCATCAACCCTTTTACGCAGTACATCCAAGCAAAGATTCACCTTTGCATAGGTTCTAAGTACAATGCGGCCATCTTTGCCCATCCTTCCATCTCCTCCAAATACGGCAACAGAGTTTTCGAACGAAATTCTACAAAATTTGCTTCTTCGGCTATCCCGTGGTATCTCACATGAGCTATGTAAAGTACACCAAGGTGAACACGGCTGACTGGATTTTCTGTTTCATTTATCAGGCCAACATATTCCAAATCCAGAACATCCGCGTGTACCTCTTCGTTCAACTCTCTCCAAAGCCCCTTTTCGTATGCCGCTAGTGGATCTTTAGAATCTTCATCGTTCAAATGTCCACCAACGCCCAAAGTGATGAGATTATGCAACCTTTGCTCCGTTTGATTTGTTGTACGTTTGAAGAATATGTATTCATCATCCTCTTTCAACACAATGTATGGGATGACTTGTTTTGTAGATTCATCGTATTCTGCAATTTTTCTTTCGACAAACCGCCCTTTTCTCACTACATTGAGAAATTCCTCTAATGAGATATCAACAATGCCACTCTTCCCATTACATAGTCTTTCAGCATCAACTGAATCGATTACAAGCACCCTTTCTTCCATTCCCATCTTCTGTGACCTCCACAATCATGCAAGATTCACTAAGAATCTAACGTTGAAAATCTAAAATTCTTCAAAATTCTTCTATATCAAATTTGAGCAATTCTTGAGCGAGCGTTCTATCTATCTGCCCAGCTATGAGCCCAATTGCCGCAAATATGTAGTGTTTATCTCTGAAAAACCTCACATCTTCAGATGGTAACAACTCCATGGGATGGAGCTTTGCCAGATGTCTTACAGACTCCAAAGAATCCTTAGCAAACCTTGAGCGAGATAGAAAACCTCCCGTGCCAAAGATAGACTTGATAGCTGTCAAATCTTTACCTTCGGCAATTGTCTTGCGTCCAGTGGGAGTATACAAATGTTTCTTACTACCTGCATGGCGCCTGATTCCTTGCTGTATACAGAACGTTGCGAGTTTACTTATGAAATATTCATCTCGTTCAAACTTAGGATACGGACTTATTCTACTCACCAATTCATCGTAGTCAGAAAATTCCCTTCTCAAATTTTCTTCTCCCATCATTTCGATAACATTGTGTGCATTTACAAAGAGTCCAAGATCTCCTTCGACAGTCCTCTTAGCAAAAGGTTCTGGAGATGTAAGCATCTCTTGAATCTCCGGTGTGCCATCCGTTACCGAGTCGACGTCTGTAGTTGCACCGCCGATATCTAAGGTTAGGCAATCTCCATAATTTTCATATATAAGCTCAGTGGTAGTCATAACAGCAGCTGGTGTGGGAACGATATTGTAGTTCACCATATTTTTGATCTTCTCCATCCCAGGTGCTCTCACTATATGTTCTGCAAAAACTTCTTTTATTATACTTCTCGTTGGTTCAACGTTCAAATAATCTATGCGCGGATAAACATTTTCAGTGACATAGACCTTCTTTCCAGCACTGGAAAAGATCTCTTCAACATGTTCCGCAGCAGCTGCGTTACCTGCATAAATTATGGGTACATCAAGTTCCAACTTCGCGAGCAACTTTGCATTATGTATGACAGTCTCCGACTCACCGTAATCGACGCCACCAGCGAGTAATATCAACTTAGGTTGCACTGAAACAATCTTTCTCAGATGGAATTCATCCATCTTTCCGGCAGTGATGTACTTGATGACGGCACCTGCTCCCAAAGCAGCTTCTCTTGCAGCACGGACGGTCATATCGTAGACAAGACCATGTACAGTCATCTTCAATCCGCCTGCTGCACTACTCGTTGCAGCAAACTTTCCCCACGAGAGCTCCTCACCAAGCTTTTCTTGCATCTTCTTTAGTGCGTTCTCGATGCCGATGATAACATTTCCCTCGTTGATAGTCGTCCAGTGTTCAGCCTGTGCAACAATCTTCGGCTTTCCAATTCCACCAAGTTGAAAAGCGGTCAAAACGGTTGTGGTAGACCCAATCTCTGCGAATAACAAATCGACCTTCATAAAAAATTAGCCACATACTCGCTAGTCTAATCATGAGAGGAGTGGCTTGCCTCCTTTCCGTATTCGCTTCTCAAGGATAAGAAATCAATTTCTCATCTCTCAATGCCTACACATAATTATACACCTGACTGAATTTTTTTCGTAGATGCAATTGTCAATGTATTTATGATCTGTCGTAAACAGAGTGAATGAAATAAGCTAAATCAATAGGTTTTGCGAGGCTTTAAGTTGTGCAAGAGAGATACAACACGAAAATAAGAGATTTCTTGAGATAATGAAAGGATTTTCAATTAACGTGTATTTGTTTCTTTCTGAAAGAAAATTAAGAAGGAATTGAAGATTTCGATTTTAGTGTATTAACATGGTATATTATGAAACGAGTTACATATTACTTTCAAATTTGGTGTCCACTCACACAGAAGGAGGGGTTTAGTATGAAAAAGCTTTTACTTATCAGCACTTTCTTAGTAATGCTCTTCGCATCTGCATTGACATTTGCAGTTGATATTGGTGTTGTACTCCCAACGAACGTTGAACCAAGATGGGTGCAGGATGAAACAAGATTCAAGGAAGCATTAAAAGACACGAAGTACACAGTAGAGATTCTTTTCAGCCAAGGCTCACCAGCAACAGAAAGACAGAACGTTGAAGCATTGGTTGCAAAAGGTGCAAAAGTTATCATCATATGTCCACATGACGCAGTTGCGGCAGCAGCTTCAGCAGAAGTAGCAAAGAAAGCCGGCGCCTATGTCATTTCTTACGATAGGCTTATCATGGGAACAGACGCAGTCGATTACTACGTGACATTCGACAGTGTTGAAGTTGGTAAGGCATGGGGCAACTTCCTGATTCAGAACGTAAAGAAAGGGACAAAGGGCAACCCACTTTACTTATACGCAGGTGCTCTTTCTGATAACAACTCTTTCTTGTTCTTCCAAGGTGCTTGGGAAGCATTGCAACCAAAGATTTTCGATGGTACATTCAGAGTAATCAACTCTTCAGAAGCAGTGAAACTTATGAACAAGAAGAACCTTACAAGAGACGAAATGGCTAGGATCATTGGCCAAGTCACGACAAACTGGGACTTCAACGTAGCAAAGAGGAAGGCTGAAGATGACTTAACGAAGGCAAAGACAACGGATAAGGGAACAGTTTACATACTTGCTCCAAACGATGGTACAGCAAGGGCAATTGCAGATGCATTTAGAGCAGATAAGGCTGTAAAACAGTACTTCATCACTGGACAAGATGCAGAAAAGGCTTCCGTACAATACATAATCGATGGAAAACAATCGATGACGGTATTCAAGGATGTCAGATTACTAGTCAAAGATTCCATCAATGCAGCGCAGCTGTTACTCCAAGGCAAGAAACCAGCAACTTCTGGTAGCTATGACAATGGAAAGGTAAAGGTTCCAGCAATTCAATCAGAAATTCAAGTCATAACAAAGGATAACGTCAAGAAGATACTCATCGACTCTGGTTACTATTCAGAAAAAGATTTTCAGTGGTGATTTGTTACTAGTCTTCTAATTGTCACCTGTTTGATAATTCTAAACATCTACGTAAAGTGTTAGTTGGGTGGCGTGAAAACCGCCACCCTTCTTATAGAAAAGGAATTTCCCATTGAATAATGTCTCCGTATGTTTAATCCTATCTCCCGATTTTTTCCAGATCTATTCATTAGTCATCTTATTTTCGAAAGAGGTGGTATGATGTGAGCGACTACATACTTGAAATGAAAGATATAACGAAGGATTTTCCTGGCGTAAGGGCGTTGGACAAAGTGAATCTCAAAGTGAGACGTGGAGAAATTCACTGCTTGGTCGGAGAAAACGGCTCTGGAAAATCGACACTTATGAAGATACTCAGCGGTTTTTACCCTCATGGAGATTTTGAGGGTGAGATTATTTTTGAAGGAAAGCCTCAGAAGTTCAGAAGCATTCATGACAGTGAGAGAGTTGGTATAGTGACTATTTATCAGGAATTAGCACTTATTCCTGAGTTAACCGTTTATGAAAATATCTTCCTTGGTCATGAAATAAAGAGTGGAAGGCTCATCGACTGGAACAAGACAATAGCTATGGCAAAGCAAGTGCTGGAGAAGGTGAAACCTGACTTGGATACTTCAAGGAAAGTAAAAGAACTTGGAGTAGGCCACCAGCAGATAGTTGAAATAGCAAAGGCACTAACTAAGAATGTCAAATTGTTGATTTTGGATGAGCCTACTTCATCGCTCAACGAAGACGATAGCGAGAACCTTCTTAAAATCATCAAAGACCTAAAGAAGCAAGGAATTACCTCCATATTGATTTCTCATAAGCTCAAAGAGGTAGTTGAAGTGGCCGACTCTATAACGATATTGAGAGATGGGAAGACGGTAGCAAATTTGAATAAGGAAGATGGCTTCTCTGAGAACGAAATCATAAAGTACATGGTTGGTAGAGAAATTGAAGATATTTATCCGAAGAGAAAGAAGAGAGAATTTGGTGATAAGATATTCGAGATAAAGAACTGGAAGGCATACGATAAAACACTTGGCAGGTATGTTGTTAAAAATGCAAACATGTATGTTAGAAAAGGTGAGATAGTTGGCGTTTCCGGTTTGATGGGAGCAGGTAGAACAGAACTTGCGCTCAGTTTGTTTGGTAATCCAAAGAACTATGCAGTTGAAGGAGAAATGTACTTCGATGGTAAGAAAGTCAGATTCAGACATCCTGGGGAAGCAATTAAGGCAGGTCTTGCGTACCTTTCGGAAGACAGGAAAGGGACCGGTTTGATTCTCGATTTTGATGTAAAGACGAACATCACGATAACCGGGCTGCGGCAGCTAGTGAGAGGATTCTTCATAAACGATAACGAAGAAATCGTATTGGCAGAACAATTCAAAGAGTCACTTAAGATTAAGACACCATCTATAGAACAGAAAGTTCTGAATCTCAGTGGAGGTAACCAACAGAAGGTTTCTATAGCAAAATGGTTGTTTGTAAAGCCGAAGTTGCTGATCCTTGATGAGCCAACAAGAGGTATAGACGTTGGTGCAAAATATGAAATATACACATTGATGAACAAATTAGTTGAAGAAGATGGAATGAGCATCATAATGATTTCTTCGGAACTGCCAGAGATACTAGGTATGAGCGATAGGATATACGTTGTATCAGGCGGAAGAATTAGCGGCGAGCTCAGTAGAGAAGAAGCAACGCAAGAGAAAATAATGACAATGGCTGTTGACTACTGATGCAGAGAAGTTTGTAGATTTGTCATCTTAACGTACGTGTAAATTATACCAAAATCGACATCGATGGGGAGGATGAAAGCATGAACTTCATTCAAGAATTGGGTGTATTACTGAAGAAGAACATAAGAGAATATGGCATGTATATTGCGTTAGCTTTCATCATGATCATATTCACAATCCTTACAAAAGGACTTTTCTTGTCGGCAAGGAACATTAGTAACTTGTTCAACCAAATGGGATACATCGCTGTCTTGGCAGTGGGCATGACACTTGTCATCGTTATTAGGCACATAGACTTGTCAGTTGGTTCGGTGGCTGGTTTTCTTGGTGCAATTGCAGCGGCACTCTTGCGGAATAACTTCCCACTTATTCCTACCATATTGATCATAGTTGGTCTCGGTATATTGGTCGGACTTGGCAACGGTTTCTTAGTTGCAAATATTGGACTTCCCGCATTCGTTGCGACACTTGCCGGAATGATGATCTTCAGAGGTGCGTTACTGGTCTTTACGCAAGGTACTGGTACCATAATTATCATGAACGATACGTTCAATGCGATAGGAAATGGATACATACCAGACATTCCGAATAATACCAATTATCACTTATTAACCATCATAATCGGATTAATAGTTGTTGCATTTTACATAATGAGTGACGTAAGAACAAGAAACAACAAACTCAAGTACAACTTCGAAGTACTCTCCATGAGAATGTTTGTCTTGAAAGAAATCTTCATAAGTGCAATTATATTCTACATATTCTGGACGTTAGCAAGTTACAATGGAATTTCTTGGACATTTGCTATTACATTGATCATCACTTTAATCTACCACTTGTTGACAACTAGAACGGCACTTGGAAGGCACATATATGCGGTGGGTGGTAATCCCGACGCAGCACAGTTAAGTGGTATAGATGTCAAGAAGATAACACTATTTGTCTTTGGTTCAATGGGTTTGCTTACAGCCATATCAGGTATACTTTACACATCAAGACTTCAATCGGCGACACCAGATGCAGGTAACCTTTTCGAACTCGATTCCATAGCAGCAGCATACGTTGGTGGTGTTTCAGCGGCCGGTGGTGTTGGAAAAGTCATTAATTCTCTAATTGGTGCACTCGTGATGGCCTCTCTAATAAACGGAATGAACCTTGTCGGAGTTGGAATTTCTCTGCAGTACATAATCAGAGGTGCAGTCCTTATAGCAGCTGTTGTTTTCGATATAAAGACTAGAAGCAGCGCAAAATAAGAAGGCAGTGTAAGAAGTATTTGTAAATGGAAAGAGATAAGATATATTCTTTGGAGGCCTTTAGAGTGAAGAAAATCCTTCATTCAACGATGAAAGAGAACAATTATTCTCTGATACTGCGAACGATCTTCCACAATAGATCAATAGAAAGGGTTAATCTTGTTAAGGAGACGCTTCTTTCTCCAAGTACGATCACGAGATGTGTAGCACAGCTTGTCGATGATGATGTGATAATTGAGACGAGCCCCTCTCAATATGGCAAGATTGGTCGGAGGGCATTGAACTTAGAGATCAATCCCAATGCACTCAAGGTGTTGCTCGTAGACATAGGAGCTGAGAGAATCAATTATGCGATAGGAAAGGCAAATGGCGATATCGAGAAGCTTGAATATTCAAAAACGCCAAAGAAATTTGAACACATATTAGAAGAGATACATTCCATGCTTGGTTATATAGATAGTGTAGACGTCGTTGCATTCTCAGTTCCAGGGATGGTCAACGTAGAAACGGATACGATACTCTTTGTCCCGAGTACTGGATGGCGAGATATAAAGATAGAGATTCCCGGTAAAATCGTCTATGCAGATAATGAGGCAAATCTGGGCATGATTGCAGAGGCATTCCATCATGAAGAGATAAGAAAATCTCAATGTTCAGTATTTGTGACGGTTAGAGAAGGTTTTGGCACTGGCCTTTGGATAAACGGTGAGATATTCAGAGGTCCATCTTACACAGCAGGTGAATTTGGTCACACTACGTTTGATCTACACAGTAGTAAAAAATGTCATTGTGGTAATACGGGATGCTTGGAGAGTATTATCTCTATATCTTCATTCTTCGGAAAACCTTCTAGTGAATGGTCAAAATACATCAATGAGCTTTTCATCTCTGGTGATAAGCGAGTTCACGAATACTTAGATATACTCTCACGTGCACTGGTAAACATAGTCAACTCGCTTAACCCTGAGTACCTAATAGTGGGTGGAGAATTATCAGGATTGGACAATAGATTCTACAAAGAACTTGAAAAGCTGATTAAGGGAAGGGCTTTAGAGCATTCCGCTGAAACTGTTAAAGTGTTACCATCTACATTCACTCGTGATAATTACCTCTATGGTGCATTGTATGCAGTCATCGAAGAATATCTGATACCAGGTGTCATAGAAAAGATCAAGTGAGAGTCAGAATATGTGCATGTGAGTACTAGTTTGGATAACTTTTGGATAACTTGAAAAATTAACGCGGCCGATGGGCCGCGTTTATTACGTGAAATCAGGATTATTTGAGTTACTCAAACACTATTGAGCTTGTTAAGAATTAAAGTTCAATTAGAACTGTACTTGTGGTGCTTCTTCTGCACCGGGTTTTGCTTCAAAGTACTCTTTTTCGGTAAATCCACCCATTCCTGCGATCAACATGTATGGAAACTTCTTTATCAAGGCATTGTACTCTTTTACCGCCGCGTTATAATCTTTTCTTGCAACGGCTATTCTGTTTTCTGTGCCAGCTAATTCATCCATTAATTGCCTAAAATTCGCATCAGATTTCAATGTTGGGTAGTTCTCCACAATTACAAGTAACCTTGAAAGTGCAGTTGTGAGTTCTGCATCTGCTGTTGCCTGGTCTTGAACTGTCTGTGCGCCAGCTAATTTTGCCCTTGCATTTGCAAGGTCTTCAAAAATCCCCTTCTCTTGTGCTGCAAAGCCTTTAACTGTTTCCACAAGGTTTGGTATCAAGTCCATCCTTCTTTGAAGTTGATTTTGAATCTGACTGTAACTTTCCTTCACCGTTTGATCCAATGCCACCATCTTGTTGTACGCGCCGATGCCCCAAGATACGAGCGCTATGACGATGATTGCTATGATGACAAGTGCTATGATCCATCCCTTTTTCACTCTTTCCACCTCCAAATTCCAATTTGCAGCCATTGTATGTCTACGCAAGTCTATTAAATCTATTGTACCACAATATTATTCGTTGAACTCACATTGCCGATGATTTTTCCATTTGTCTTTGCCACAACTTCTTCTACATTTTCTATCGAAGTTACCAATATCATACCATATCCCATGTTAAAGGTCTTCAATGCCTCGTCGAACGTTATGTAACTAAGTATCCATTTCATGTACTCTGGAAGTTCTATCGTCAGGTTGTACCCGTTATCTCGAAGGACTCTTCTCAACGCCCTTGATAATCCGCCGCCTGTCACGTGTGCTATACCTTTTACTAAGTTGAAAACTATCGAAACATCCGAATATATCTTTGTACCGGTTAGTAAATCGAACGGGAGAGAATTCAAATCTATATTTTCTTTCTTCAATATCTGTCGTATCAACGACCAACCATTGGAATGAAAACCACTGGCAGGAATTCCAACTATGATGTCCCCTTCTTTTATCGTTTCAATAGGTATGCGTTGTTTAAGTGTCCCTATGCAAAATCCTGCCACGTCCCATTCATCTTGTGTGTAGATAGCAGGAAGTTCTGCAGTCTCACCTGCAACGAGTGATACATTTATCTTTTCCAATTCCTCAGTGAGTGCCTTTATGAATTCGTAGTGCTGCCTATCTATGTGGTGCACTCCAAGATAATCTACAAAGGCCTTTGGTATACCTCCAACACAGATTATATCGTTGTAGTTCATCGCTATGAGGTCTTTAGCAGCTTCATTCAATGTACCATGTTCCAAGTGCAGTAGCAATTTCGAGCCAATTCCATCGGAAGTAACAACTATGGGAGGTGTTGTGAGTTCTATGATCGTCGCATATCCGGTCGGTTCTTTCATAACCCAAGGTGGTAATGTCACAATCTCTTTTATGTAATCAGTAAATTCATCGTTTCTCGTCACATCCACTCCCGAAGCTGAATATGTATAACCCTCATGTAAATCTTCCCTCTTGGTATTCACGATCATCACTCCTCATTCATTTACAATTCAGTACCAGCGATATCTGTTCTGTAGTACATCCCATCGAAATGCACACTCTCAATGTTTTTGTATGCATGTGCCCTTGCTTGCTCAAGGTTTTCACCTACGCCCATTGAGTGGAGCACTCTTCCACCACTAACTACGAGTTTTCCGTTCTTCTCAGTGACGCCGCCGTAGAAGAAAAAGCCATCTTTTTGAAATTGTATCTCTTGGCCCTTCTTTGGACTTTCAGGATATCCCTCAGAGGCTACAACAACATCGACAGCACAACACTTTGGTGTATATTCATCAAGAGGTTCCTTACTGTATGCCTTGAGAACGTTTAAAGCAAATTGCTCTGGTTCCATCGATACGATCACTTCTGTTTCTGGATCTCCCAATCTGACATTGTACTCGAGTACGTAAGGCTCACCATCAACAACCATAAGTCCAATGTACAAAAAGCCTCGGTAGTATATACCTTCCTTCTCCAAGCCGACGAGTGTTTTATTGAACAGTTCATCTATCTTTCCTTTCAGTTTTTCGTCGATTTGTACAGGTCCATATGCGCCCATTCCACCGGTGTTCGGCCCTTCATCATTTGTAAATGCACGCTTATAATCCTTTGTAAATGGCAAGAGTACGAAATCCCCACCATTTACGATCGCTATTGCGGATAATTCCCATCCATCCAAGTATTCATCGACAACTACGGGTCCCTTAACATTTTCGAACATGTTTCCATTCATGAGTTTGGTTCCTTTGTCGAGCGCTTCATCGAATGAATGAGTTATGATAACGCCTTTCCCTTGTGCGAGTCCATCCAATTTGACAACATACGGAGGATTGAATTGCTTTAGTGCATCGTAAAGTTGTTCACGTGTGGTTGCTATCTCAAACCTTGCAGTCTTAATACCATGCTTTTGCATAAACAACTTTGCAAAACACTTTGAACTTTCGAGGCGTGCACCCTTTGAATCAGGGCCGAAAACATTTGGCCTTCCATCTGAAATACCTTTTGCCAAGTACTCTTCTGAACCAGGAATGACTAAATCGAAGGTTTCGAGTTCAGCAAAGTTGTCAATTTCTATGTTCTTCCCTATCTTCTTTGTACCGACATTTCCTGGATAGAAAAAAAGGTCAACACCAAGTTTTTGAAAAGCATATCCTATTGCATGTTCCCGCCCACCACTACCTAGTATACAAACACTTTTGATTTCCTTCATCATCTCACCACCCAAAAGGTCGATTGAAAGTGTACCGAATGTCAGTGACGAAAGACTCTTATGGGAGAACTGTAGAATGTGATACCATTTTCTTTTGCAAACGTAAGTACCTCTTCATCTCTGATGGATCCGAGTGGTGCAACCACACATTTGACACCGGCTTTGATGAGTATATCTAATCCATCTGTGAATGGGAAGAATGCATCTGATGCTGCAATAGCCCCTTCCGCGTTTTGAGCAGCCAATGTAGTTGCGATCCATGCAGACCTCTTTCTTGATGGCTGCCCCCCACCTATACCGACCGTTACACCATCCTTTACGATCACAATTGCATTAGACCTAGTTGCCTCTGCCACGATTAATGCAAACGTTACTTCATTCAAATCGAATGGCCTGCCAAATAGTAATGTTGGCTGACCATCGCATCTTCTTTCAGAAATGATCAGACTATCGAATGCAATTTTACCAACGTACGCGGTGTAATTCAGAGGTCTTATCAATCTCACTTTCTTCTTTGATAGATACTCCACGGCTTCGTCTTCAAAAGACGGTGCAACGATCACTTCTAAGAATGTCTTCAATGACCTTGCAATATCGATGGTCATCTCAAAACTTGTCGCAAGAATGCCACCATAGCTCGACTCACTATCGGCAGATAATGCGCTTGCAACGCAACGAGTCTTATCTGCAATAGTTTCTTTTAAATATGAAACGCCACAGGGCGTCTGATGTTTTACGACGACACAGCCGCCTCCAACAATTTCAAGGTTTCGTGCCAGCGACCAAGCGGCCTCTGCATCCAAGATGTTGTTGAATGAAAGTTGTTTACCTTCGTGCAACAATTCGAATTGCGGCCTTCCGAATACATACGCTTTCTCGTGTGGATTCTCACCGTATCGAAGTTGCATATCGTACTTCTGTAGCATCAACTCTTCCTCAAAAAGGTTCATTCTTCATCCCCCCACTTGAATTTTCTATTTTCTATGGAAAAAGGTCTTGTTAAGAGCGTATCTATCACTTGCCAATAATATCTATGTTCCAATTCATGGATATGGTTTTCAAGCGTTTCCAAATCCCAATTCTCTTTGACTTCTATTGCTTTTTGCAATATGATTGGCCCTGTATCTACACCACTGTCAACAAAATGAATCGTGATACCAGCGATTTTGACACCGTATTCGAATGATTGTTCTATAGCATTCTTACCAGGAAACGCTGGTAAAAGGGCTGGATGTATGTTTATGATTTTTGGAAAGAATCTTTCTACTATATGAGATGGGATTATTCGCATGAATCCAGCAAGAACGATCAGTGTCGGCCCAATATGATCTATTATCTCTTCGAAATGTTTATACCATGGGCGTTCCAGTAATATGGATTCTATACCAAGCATGTGAGCTCTTTCGATAGCATAACATGGCCTATCGACGATCAGACATGCGATTCTTGCGTGCAACTTTTCACCTTCGATAGCATCTGCAATTGCTTGAAAATTGCTTCCATTACCAGAGGCAGCAACAACTATGCAGGGAGTAGAGTTTGAAGTAGAGCTGGAACTCAAATTCATATCGGATAGTTCAGGTCGAAACAACCTGTACATATACCATTCACCCCACACTCTTCAAAGACCTGCTTGTATCCTGCGGTAGACAGATAGAATAAGTCATCTGCGCCTATTAACTCCCTCAGTTCTTCCTCTTCATTTTGTGATGCGATGAGTTCATTGCGCCTTGAGGTATCCAATCCGTAATTGCATGGTCCTATGACCGCAGGTGAGTGGATGCCTACGTACACTTTTTTAGCCCCGGCTTCTCTAACCATATCCACTATGACCTTCATCGTTGTACCTCTCACAATTGAATCATCGATGAGTATGACTTCCTTTCCTTGAATAACGGAATGCATAGGCGCCAATTTTCGTCTAACAATCTCCTGACGATCCTTAGGCATTATGAAACTTCTCCCAACATAATGATTCCTAATCAGGCCATAGTCCAAAACAATTCCGGATGCATGGCTATATCCCATCGCGCCAGAAAAACCACTATCGGGCACACCTATGACGATATCACCCATGACTTTATGTTCTTGGTACAATTTCATTCCAAGTCTCTTCCTTAATTCGTGTACACTTATGCCAGAAAAATTGCTATCAGGACGTGCGAAATAAACGAATTCAAACGAACAAAAGTGTGAATCTTTTTGTGAGAATGTCACGATCTCTGGGCAAGGGGTATTATCGGAAAAGAACACGATTGTACCTGCTTCTACCTCACGTATATCGTCGCAACCTATGCTACTCAGAGCGGAATCCTCAGATGCGATAACATAACCATCTCCGAATTTTCCATAGAAAAGAGGTCTTATTCCGTATCGATCTCGAGCTGCTGCGATGAACGAACTATGGAGCATGACAAGGGAATAAGCTGCGGGAATTCTTGAGAGAGTCCATTGAAGAGAGCTCTTCGGATCGTGGTATGGTGCGAGGGAAAAATAGTGGACAAACAACTCCGTATCGAGCGTTGTGGAGAAAATGCCACCATTTTCCATAACATATTTTCTTCTCTCGTCTGCATCGACGATATTTCCATTGTGAGCCACCGAAAACGTTCCCTTAAAAGTATATGCTGTTATGGGCTGGATTTCATTTATCGAACCGTAAGTTGAATATCTTACGTGACCTATTCCTCTTTTACCTTCTACAAAATTCGAATCTGTTAAAACATCATGAACGAGTCCTTCGCCTTTTACGCTCTTGAAACCATTGATCACAACACCAGTCGACTGTTGACCTCTGTGCTGTAGTGCCAACAAAATATCATGCAAAACGTTGTACGAATCGTCAACGTTCCATGTTCCAGCTATACCACACATATTCGTTCCCCCCACGCTTTTCGAGTTTTTATCGAATATCTATTCTATATATCTATATACTTCTATGTATTCGTTTACTCTCACGTTAGAACAACAATTTGAAAAAACAAACTCTATTTACTTGCTATTAAACAGACAGAGGAACCTCACGGTTCCTCTGCACTCTCACTTTGTCTCTGGTATAAGTATTTTCAGAATATCTTCATTCTTGATGCGGATGTATCCTTCTTGCAACTCTTTGAATGCGATGCTCACTGCATAATCGTCCGGCGAGCTCACGAATGGCTTTGCCATATCATTCAAGGCTTCCGCTCTTTTAGCCACAACAATAGGTATCGCATATTTATAAGGTATCTTCTCAAGCAATTCATCGTATTTTATAACAGTCTTACTCACTTACTGCACCTCCTTTAACAAGTTTCTTACCTTATCTGTTTCTTTAAGCTTATCAAACTTGAGCCTTTCAGCGTATATGATGGATACAAGATTCGTTATCGAGCTTTCGAGATCTTCGTTTATGATAAGATACTCGAATTCTGGAATATACTTTATCTCCTTACGCGCAGTTTCCAATCTTCTTTGAATCTTTTCTTCGGTTTCTGTTCCTCTTCTTTTTAGCCTCTCGCCCAGTGTTTGGTAACTCGGTGGAGCTATGAATACAAATTTGGCTCCATCAAAGTTCTTTTTTACATTCAATGCTCCTTGCACATCTATATCCAAAATCACATCGTTACCATCATCCATGTGTTTGAACACAAAATCCGAAGGTGTTCCGTAATAATTATCGTGCACTTTTGCCCACTCTAAGAACTTGTTGCCACGTATCATTTCATCAAATTCTTCTTGCGATATGAAGAAATAATCAACTCCGTTGATCTCACCAGGTCTCTGCTTTCGAGTCGTACAAGAAACCGAGAAAACAACGTTCTTAACTCTTTCCAATACGGAACGTATGATACTTGTTTTACCAACACCACTTGGACCACTTATGACAAACAAAATACCCTTATTGGCACTTGCAAGGCCCATTTTTTTACTAGCCCTTTCTTATTCTTTCGAGTTCCTTCTCGATCTCTGCCATGGACTCTATGAACCTTTGAGCAATAGTTTCCGGTTGGATTGCACTGAGTATAATGTGGTCTGAGTCTGTAATGAGTATGGATCTTGTCTTTCTTCCATAAGTAGCATCTATAAGTTTGCCCTCACCTTTAGCATCTTCCTTTAACCTCTTCAACGGTGCGCTCTCTGGATTAACGATTGCTATGACCCTATCACCAGCAATAACATTACCAAAGCCTATGTTTATAAGTCCAAACATCTCTTACACCTCCCGAATTAGTGAAAAAATCTATTCTATATTCATTATCTGCTCTTTGAACTGAGACACTAAGTATTTGCCTTCCAGTGCGAGGTTGTTTATATCTATCAACCTACTTTTTGAGAGTATAGTATTGAATTCTCTGAGAAGCTCTTGTGAGATGAAATTCAACATGTCCCCGACGGGTTCTCTTGAATTCAGAAGTTGCTTTGTCCTAGATATGTGACTTTCCAAGCGCACCAATTCTTCTCTTATATCTGCCCTATCTGCGATCAACGCAACTGCACTCTCGAATAGTTCCTTATTAAGTTCTACATCTTCTGGCAGTATCTCTTTTGCATTCGTTCTTATACGTTCCGCAATCGATTTTGGAAGTTCATCGGCCTTGCCCTTGATCTGCTCCACGGTCGATTCCATCTTACTGACCATTTCGAGTAAATCTTTCGTTAGCTTTTCACCTTCTATAGTCCTCTCATCGACGACCTTTTTCAAAGCTTCTTCGAGGACAAGAACAGTATTGCTCCACGCACGCTCTATTTCTTCTGCCGAGAATTCGAATTGAAATGCATCTTTGAAATTGAGAAGATGGCTCAACTCTACCGGGACAGGTATTCCGAGATTCTCTCTTATTTCGGATAACATCTCGTAGTATGTTCTCACAAGTGAATAATCGATGGACATCTGGATGGGTTTTATGAACTTAACTGATAACTTTATGGCTATTTTTCCCCTAGATATGTATTCCCTTACTTTAGCCATTATATCCAATTCTTTAGCATTGAGGAAATAAGGGAGTGATACATCCATCGTTAATCCCTTCGAATTGAGTGCCTTTACCTCGCACGTTATCTTGTAATCGTCGATAACGCTCTGCACCTTTGCATATCCAGTCATACTTTTAGGCACAAATATCCCTCCTGACGGGTTCTAATTCATATTATACACGAATATAGCACAAATTCCAAGTAATTCACCAAAAATTAAAAAATATATGCGGAAGGTGACCTTCCGCACGTTCTTACTCTTGATTACAACGTCATTTTTTCTTCAATCGCTTGTGCGATCCTCTCGCCGCTAAGGTTGTATATTTCGAAGAGTAGTTTCGAATCACCCGAGACTGGGAAATCTTCCAGTCCCAGTTTCATGAATTGTGCTGGCAATAGACCGATTTCGATGAATTTCTGTGCTATCAAGCTGCCAAGTCCGTTGTAGACATTGTGATCCTCCACCGTTACAACGAAATTAGAATACTTCTTGAGTATATTCACGTCTAGGTTATGTGGACAACTGACATTAACGACCGCTACGTTGATGCCTTTGGCCTTCAATATTTCATGAGCCTTCAAGACATTTGGAATGACTGAACCCATAGCATATATGACGCCGTCACCACCATCTCTTAGTACATCCATCTTACCATACTCGAATACATAGTTTTCATCAAAAAATGGTGTCCCATCTTCCTTCTTTATTGGTTCCAACTTACTTCTTCCAACTGCTACAACGTAATTTCCATACTCCTTTGCAACGTATCTTATTGCTTTGTCCGTCTGATTCGGATCAGCTGGTACGATAGTTTTGAAGCCGTACCATGCTAAAGGTGCGCCAACGTAATTGATGCCATGGTGCGTTTTACCATCTTCTCCAACATCTATGCCGCAATGCGTGACTACGATCTTCAAATTCGTATTGTTTATCGCATTGAGCCTGTGTTGATTGAATGTTTCATCGATGCCGAATACACCAAAGTCTGCAAAGAAAGTCACCAATCCGTCAGCAGACATCGCACCAGAAATAGTTGCTGCGTTGTGTTCTTGTACACCCAATTCAACTATCCTATCGCCACGCTCTTTGTCCAAAAAATCGAGTTTTACGGACCCCTTTAAGTCACAATCTACTGCAACAACGTTATCGTTGAGCGTTGCAAGATCAGCAATTGCACGTCCGAGTGCACTTCTGTTATCAGTGGATTTATCGTAAATCCTCGGAGTACCTGTGTTTATTTCAATTTCGTAACTTCGTTTCAATTTATCATGCGGCCTTGTCGGTAATTCGTTTCTCACCTTCATGTATTTATCCACATCATTTTCTATATTCAATTGTTCAAGTGCCTTTGCAAGTTCTTCCTTGTTCAAAGGCTTTCCATGGTAATCCGGTTTATCCTCCATGAAATCTACACCTTTACCAATGATTGTGTGTGCAATTATCGCTGTCGGTTTAGCATCGTTTCTTGCTATCTTCAATGCAGCTAATATCTGTTCAAGGTCATGTCCATTTATCTCTACGATATTCCAACCAGCAGCTTGAAATTCAGCCTTTATATCTACGTACATTACATCATGTGCATGTCCACTTATCTGAATATCGTTGTAGTCGACGAGGACCGTCAAGTTGTCGAGATTATATTTTCTGGCCGTTCTCCTTGCCTCTTGAACTTGACCCTTTGCACTCTCACCATCGCTCATGACAACATAAACGTGATAGTCCCTTTTCTTAATCTTTGCCGCAAGTGCAAAACCTACTCCTGCCGACAAACCTTGACCAAGATTACCCGTTGTCCACTCCACTCCAGGTATACCACGCGTTATGTGACCTTCAAAGATCGATGCAGGATGCCTAAACCCAGCCAAGACCTCTTCTCTATTCACAAAACCATAATTTGCCAAAGTAGAATAGACTGCAGGTGATATGTGTCCGTGGCTGACAACGATCCTATCTCGATTCTCATCCCACGGGGTCTTTGGATCAACATTTGCAAATGCGTAAAGACTGACTAACAAATCAATGGAAGACATAGAACCACCTGGATGCCCAGAGTTGGCTACGGTGGTCATCTTCAATATATCGCCACGGCACTGCCTTGAAACTTCTCTCAATTTTTCAACATCGTACTGCTTTATCACCGAAATCCCTCCACTTCTATTAAAAATATCAAAGGAACTGCCCGAGATTATATTTACATTGTGATATTCAAAATTCGTATGCGATGCGATAAATACTTTCTATATCGTGGGTGTCCAAACGCTTCACTTTTCCAAGTGGTGCATGCTTTGAAGCAATTTGCGTAACCTTTTGCACATCTTCTTGAGTAAATCCAAGTTCCTTGAGCGTTATAGGAGCACCAACCGACTTGTACCACCTTCTCAATTCATCTATTGTACGTTCAGCCGTTGCATCATCTCCCAAATTGAGAATGTTCTTTCCAAATTTGATTAGTTTTTCAGAAATCAAATCCCTGACATAAGTCATCCAAGCTGGGAATACGACGGCCAAACCTGCGCCATGCGCTACCTCTGGTTTCAATGCACTCAGTGGATGTTGTAGGTCATGAGAAGACCAATCTCCGCCAGTGGTCCCCATCTTGGTCAAACCATTTAGTGCCAATGTTGTTGCAAGGCACAAATTCGCACGCGCCTCGTAATTTTCAGGTTCTTCAATCACTTTTTCTGTTGCAGACATTATGGTTCTTATTATGCCTTCGTCTATACTATCGATCAATGCGCTACCAGCTACATCGAAATAGTGTTCCATCACATGGCTTATAGCATCTATTGCACCGTAAACTACTTGGTCCCTCGGTAAAGAATACTGAACAGTCGGATCAACTATAGAAACAACGGGATAAACATACTTTGAACCGAATCCCAATTTCTCCAACGTCTCTTCGTTTGTGATAACGCCATTACCATTCATCTCCGTACCAGTTGCAGACATGGTCAGTACAACGTACAGTGGAAGCGCCTTTTTCACCGCATATTTCCCGATAAACGCATCCCAGATATCACCTTCGTAATAGTATCCTGCTGCGATTGCTTTACCACTGTCGACAACACTTCCACCACCAACTGCCAATATCGCCTCTACCTGCTCTTTCTTTGCAACTGCTATAGCCTCGTGGACCTTCGATAGTACAGGATTTGGTCGAATGCCGGAAAGTTCGACTTTCGTTATTCCATTATCGTGTAGTGACCTGACAACTTTCTCGTAAACACCATTCTTCTTAATGGAACCTCCGCCGTAAATCATCAATACCTTCTTAATGCCGTTCTTTCTTAATTCTTCCCCAATTTTCTCCACGGTATCTTTTCCAAAAACGAGTTTAGTTGGATTATGAAAAACGAAATTCTCCATATATTCCACCTCCTACAGTCGTTCAAGTGATATTCTTGATGTTCGATTAAATTATACCACATATACGTAATTTTGAGTGATTGTTGACTCATTGTTGCATACAAAAGGCCACCAAAAGAGGTGGCCTTTTGAAAAACGAAATTAGACGAATAAACCAAGTTTTGAATGTAAGTTACAAGTAACGCACATGCATTTGAGACTTAAGAACTCTTATCAGAATTCCAGCCAACAATCATCCATTATGAGTGGATCATTTGAATTCCCACCGCCCATGATGTAGGCTTTGGGTTCTTGTTGCAATGGTCTAAACTTGTTTTCAACACCATCGTAATCCCAAGAAGTAATGTAAACGGTCCAACCATTGAAATTACTTGGATTACCAAGCCAATCACCTTTTACTATAATATTTATCCAGCCATCTTCGACAAAGATTTCAGGCGAACCAATTTGAGTCCCGAATTTATCTTTCGTTGCCCCTTGTGTTGTGTAAATGCCACTGATCCATCCAGTTGCAAATATCTCGTAATCCCAATTCCAATCTTTGAATTCATGATTTTGCAATGGCAAGAAGTTAGCACCTTTTTTCGTTGGATCATCTATGAATATTTGGTATGTAACATGGTCAAAACCGTAAGATGGTCCCCAGGTCTTCGTAAGGTCTCGAGGTTTTATAGACAGAATGAGCGTACTACCTATACTCTCTGCCTTTGCCTCGATGATATCCATTTGTCTTTTGAATGTTGGGTCTGTTGGATAGACGTACGTACCACTCAAGCCAACGTCATCGTCGCTTGGATCTGCAATTTCTGCAAGAGTCTTCTTCTCAAGGTCAACCAAAATCGTTATTTCGTCGGTATACAACGTATCCCTTACCGTTTTACCCATAGCTCTGATCAGTATCGTATGCTCACCCGGGTCCAATTTGAACGGGTCGATTGTGAATGTGAACTTTCCATCCTTTGGTTCTATCTTCAGTTCAGATTCAACCTTCCTATCGATGTAGACGTACAAGGCCTTTGCATTCGTCTGACCACTAACTTCTGTCAATTTGGTTACCTTATCACCATTCTTTAGGTTTATGCTGACATCGACATTCGGTTTTGAAAGCTCTGACCGTTCTTTGGAAAACGCAAATATCGTGAGGCTCTTGGCAGGCATCTTTACATTGATGTATCCGCCATCTCTGACTATAATAGGTGAACCTATACCAGCTGCTGCACTGTATATCGGCTCAAATGTCGTTCCAGGTTCGTAAGCGGTCTTGAAATTGCTTATCCTTTGATCATTTGCAGTGTTCAAGACTACCAAAAGTTCTTCTTCGTTACACTTTAGAGTGTACACCAGTAGTCCTGCACCACGTTTTTCAGAAAGGAGCGTTTTTACCTCACCATATCTCGTTGCAGGATGAGCCTTCCTGAATTCTATAGTATCTTTTATGAATTTATACATATCGCTATTTGTGTCGAAGTGGTCTTGGCCAAACGAACCCCACCCGTTGGCAAACATCGATGCCCTTGTCTCTTCAAAGTATTGTTCGGTACCATAGTAGATCACAGGGAGGCCTGGTATGGTAAGTATTAGTCCAAGTGCCTGCTGAATGATATTTGGTGTGACGCCCTTGCCGAATCTTTCCATATCGTGGTTATCTATGAACGTTACGAGTAATCCCTTTTTCAATGTTTCATTTCTTGCTTCAAGCCTGTATGCAAGATAATCCGTTGGTTGCCCACCTTTGATCACCCTTCTGATTTCTTCCATCAACGTAAAGTCGAGCATAGAATTGAAGCCATGATCAAGGTATGAAGCAATTTCTTTATCTGCATCGTTCTCGTAAGGTTTTGATGAAATCCACGTCTCACCAAACGCGATGAAATCACTTTTTAAAGAAAAGATACCATCTTGTGACTTGAAAAACTGGTCGAAGAATTCTTTTGGTGCATACATAGCTGTATCTACCCTAAAACCGTCTACTCCAACTTCCTTTACCCAATATGAATATGAATCTTTCAAGGCAGCAATTACTCTTGGATTTTCCGTGTTGAGATCGTCTAATCCGCTCATTTGGTAATTCAACCTTTGGTTTGAATCGTTGTAATTCGATATATCTGCGGTCCAATGATATATGTTTGCATCACGTTGTGCTATATCAGCGTAGTTATTAAGGTCAAATGGGGACTGAGTTGGAGCCTTTGTGGGAATGCTACCGTTGTTGATTTCAAATTTATCACCTACAAATCTGAAGTAATTTCCAACGTGGTTCACAACTATGTCTTGTATGAGCTTCATATTGTTGTTGTGCAAAGAATCTGCGAGTGCCTTGTAATCTTGAAGCTTTCCAAAATGTTCATCGATTTGCTTAAAATTTCTTGCCCAGTATCCATGGTATCCACCATAGTTTACCCATGGGTCCCACCATTGGTTTGCAACAGGTGGTGTTACCCAGATGCCATCGATTCCCATTCCTTTAATGTAATCAATCTTGTCGATGATTCCTTTCAGATCCCCACCACTGTACTTTGCACCGTCTCTCGGATCGTACTCTACGCCTGCTTGATTATTGTTCGATGGATCGCCATCGTTGAAACGATCGATCATGATCATATAAAGTACCTGATCCGCCCAACCACCTTTGAACATCGTGGCGACGTCCGAAAAAGCAAGAGAAGAGACAAAAACCAATACAATCAAAAGGAACTTTGTGAATTTCGAAAAGCCCATAAAGCCACCTCCAAATGTTTTGATAAAATATCTGATAACATGTTTACAAATTGCTTCGTTATCTATATTCTAACACGAAACGTGCAATGTTAACAAAGATGTGGTATAATTCCAAGATAAGGAGGCGTGTTAATATGATCGACGTATTGGTAGTTGATGACGAAAGGCACGTCAGAAATCTGCTTGTGAAGATGATTTCAAATGTATTCGAATGTACACCTCGAGAAGCACAGAATGCTGAAGACGCATTGAAAATATGTGAGAAAGAAAAGTTCGACATCATTACGACGGACATAAAACTAGAGGGTATAGACGGTATAGAGTTCATAAGACGATTACGCTTACGAGGTATTTTCACTCCAGTATTGATAATATCGGCTTACGCAACTCCCGATGATATCGCCAGTGCCTGTCGTTTTGCGCCGATCGACTATCTTTCCAAACCTTTTACCCAAGATGAATTGAAAAAGAAACTCAAAGGACTAATAGAGTACAGAAAAGGAAGCTTTGAGAGATATTTGAGAGAGGCTGAAGGCTTCATACATTCCAATGTTCCAGGAGACCTTGATAAAGCGGAGCAGATCGTACGATTGATGTTCTCCATAATGCCTTCATCGCCTACTCCACATTATCTCATGGGTGAGATACTTGAAAAGAGAGGTAATGAAGAACTCGCAGAACTACATAGAAAGGCTGCAAAAGCTTTGGATGTAAACGAGCGCGGTTACAATAGAGGTGATGAAATTGAAACAGATTAATATTAATTATAGACTATACGTCATAGTGGTAGGATGTGGAAGAGTTGGTTTGGAAGTTGCAACACGTTTATCTGAAATAGGGTTCGATATGACAATAGTAGAGAAGAGTCCAGATGCATTGTCTGCTCTTCCGGAAAATTATGGTGGATTCACTATAATTGGTGATGCTACTGAAAGAGATGTATTAAAAAGGGCAAAGGCAGAAAAGGCGGATCTACTCATCACAACAACGGGTGACGATCCAACAAACTACTTTGTAGGTCTCATTGGTTCCAAAATATTTGGTATTACAAATGTGATATCGCTTGTTAGAAGCAAAGAAAACGTTACATTATTTGAAAATAGTGGCATTAGGGTGATCTCACCGATCAATCTTGCCATAGAAACTTTTCAAAGAAGCATACTTGAGGGAGTTGAACCTGCAGCAGGTGATGACAAATGAAAGTAATCATAATTGGTGGAGAGAGAGTTCCATATTTCTTGGCAAAAAAGCTTATTGCAAGCGGGTATAAGGTATATTTTGTGAATAAAGACAAGGAATTATGTGAAGAGTATAGCAGAACACTGAATGCAGCAATAATATATGGTGACGGACAATCTAAAGCAGTACTTGATCATTTGGGAATAGAACCAGATGATATTGTTGTACTCTTAACGGAAAGAGACAGAAAGAATTTCTTTATTGCGAGGCTCGTCCAAGAATACTACAAAGTGAGGAATGTCGTCACTTTCCTGAACAATAGTGAGAACGAAGACCTCTTCGATAGATACGATATAAAGACGCTTAAGGTAACTGATCTAATCATGCAAAACATAGAACCAATGCTCTTTGAGAACGAAGTAGTGGAAATGATCAAAGATGAGGCGTCAAATAGAGGTGCAACTGTACTAAAAATAGATATAGACTGGGATTCCAAGATTACAAATAAAACTTTGCATGAACTGGAAATTCCCGATGGCATCATCGTGGCTGGGATAGTGCGAGGAGATAAATACTTGATACCTCGTGGAGATACTACTATTAAACCGGATGACAAACTAATACTGATCTGTAGTGAAGAACAGAGTAAGACAGCGATAGAAATCTTCTTCTCTTGATTTACGATACGGAGGCTTTCTAAGATGCTTGAACGCTATCTAAAAATATACAAGGCACTTTCAGTGATAATTTTGCAATACTCTATCATAATTTTGTTGCCACTTGTTTTTTGCATCTTTTATCCATATGAAGTACACAATGTAATCGGTTTCCTTTTAGCAGCATTGTTAGGCTTTTTGATCTACTTATCTGGCTTTTTAACTAAGGTAAAAGACATCGGAACGATAACATACAAAGACGGTGCAATCCTTACCGTTGTTGCATGGGCTGTTGTCTCTTTCATATCTGCAATACCACACATGGTAAATGGTGGATTGAGTTTTTCACAGGCGATATTCGAATCAGTGAGTGGGCTTAGTACAAGTGGATTAACTATGTACACAGACGTGACAAAAGTGTCTAAACTTCTCCTCTTTTGGCGTTCGCTTACTCAATACGTTGGTGGTGCTGGTTTCGCTTTGTTGATGCTCGCGACTGTCATAGGACCAAGGGGATTAGGATTTTACAAAGCCGAGGGTAGAGCAGAAAACTTGGTTCCGAATATAAGGAGATCTTCTCAAATAATCCTTGGCATATATCTTGGTTACACGGTGATTGGCACAATAGCATTGAAGATAGCTGGAATGAATCTCTTTGAGGCACTTAATCATACGATGACAGCACTTGCAACCGGTGGATTTTCAACCAGAAATGGCAGTATAGGAGAGTTCAACAGCCTTACAATAGAGATAATAATAATGGTACTCATGTACCTTGGCGCAACGGGATTTGGGATACATTACGCGTTTTGGAAACGTAACTGGAAAGCAGTTTTGAAAAATGGCGAGCCTTGGATATTCAACATAACGATCATCTCAACATCTATAATCATCACATTCGTAGGACTTGGGAAGTACTACAAGGGATTCTGGGAAGGTTTTAGGATAGTGGTCTTCCAGATAATTTCTGGTATCACTGGCACAGGATTTCAAACGGTCACGTTAGCAGATCCAAAGTGGCTTTCATTCTACCCTTTCATGTTCATGCTAACGGTACTGATGATAGCTGGTGGAGAAATGGATTCTACTTCTGGTGGTATAAAACAATTCCGTTTCTGGGTCATATTCAATGCCCTGTGGGATTCCATAATGGGATTTTTGCTTCCAAAAGGTACTGTTAGAAAAAGGGTACTTTACAAAGGTGAACAACAGATAACCTTTTCAGATGACAACGTAAGAGAAGCATTGCTTATCTTCTCTTTATACGTGTTCTCATTCATACTTGGATCTGTCGTACTTATGTGTCATGGTTACAGCGTAGAAGCATCCATGTTCGAGTTTGCATCAGCAATGGATGGAGTAGGTTTGACTGCTGGCGTGACGACTCCAAATATGCCACTCACCGCACTTTGGGACTTGATAATAGGGATGTTTGCTGGAAGGTTCGAATTTCTGGTGATTATCTATGCGCTTGCTCGCATATTCAGCGATGTAAAAAACTCGCTTACAAAATCAAGGAATCCAATTTCAAAGAAAGTTTAATTATGTGCTTGGAAGGAGAGTGTCTATGAGTAACAAAACGATGATTTATTTACTGATTTTCGTAGTTGTTGTGTTCCTTGTTATAGACATGGTAACGTTGATGATGAACAGGAGCAATTTCACTGTTCAGTACTATGATACAGACATATACACCGATTATTCCGAAACAGCTACGATAACGACAGTCAGCGGTCTTGTCTTCAAAGACCAGAAAAAGGAAGATGATTATTTAAAAACTTACAATGAAACATCTGTACAGACTTTTGAAAAATATTTCACTGAAATATCGAAAGAGATAGGAAAGACCATAAAGGTACTCGACGTCGATATGAAGACGCAGAAACGTGATAGTGTGCTTGAAATAACAGAGACAGTCACGCTTGGCGGCCTTGTAACGAAAGATGGAGACACGTTCAATTTGAGTATGGGGGATATACAGCTCAATTCCGTTGCACAGTCAAATGTAAGGGTACATTTACCTGCAGATGCAGTGATTGAGAGTACTGATCCTACACCGACAAAGGTTGTCTCCAACATGGTTACTTGGTCCGGAAAGGATATAGCCAGATTTCCAAACATAAAATTCAAAAGGAGTGGACAGTAGTGACCATATTCAACTGGTTGATTATCTTGTCCACGGTAAGTACAGTCATATTTGCATGGGCTACATTTTTAGTTCAGTCGTTCAGATCCAAGAACGAAAAGAGTGACTTGGACGAAGATGAGGAAAGACTCGTAGAGTTGATGGGAAAAGTGAGAGTCTTTGTAGATTCAAAAATGGAGCTTTTGGATAAAAAAACCGAAGAGGTGAGAAAGCTTCTGAAAGAACTGAACGAAGAACTCGTAACGATATCGGCACTCTCCATAGACAAGAATATCGGAAATTCTCTCAACATTGACAAGCCAACACAGACCACTAAGAACGAAGTGGACAAGTTTGTATCCGAAGATGGCCAAAAGAAAGATGATATTGACAGTACTCTAAGAAATATCTCAAGCGATCAAAAGAGTGATGAAAAAAATCCAAGGACTTCCATTGAAAAATCTGAAGATGGTAGCATTGAAGAGCGGATATTTGAGATGTTTTTAGACGGTATGGAGCCAGTTGAAATAGCAAAGACTCTGAAAATGGGTGTTGGAGAGGTGTCACTCATCATAGATTTGATGAAACGACAGCATCATTGATACCATTAACACTATGTGGAGGTGGATTCGATGATAGGTGAACATCCGTACGTAAAGTGGGCAATAGA
>ERZ795051.808-NODE-808-length-44933-cov-5.117942_pt1 | contig 44933 bp, 48 predicted proteins | sample MGYA00375135_ERZ795051 | MGnify/ENA primary metagenome ERZ795051 (study PRJEB30180, sample SAMN05720222) | activated sludge metagenome | isolation source: Anaerobic digester | place: Japan | collected 2015-05-26 ... | reverse complement strand
TGGTTACCATTTATAACTATCCTGCATTGTAAATAGTAAAACATTCATCCAGTTGCTATTTTCCCAATTTCATTGCATAGTGTTGCATAAAGGAGCATAGTATGTGCGGCGTTGTATCACTGGTTTATGACAGAGACACGGAATCACTCGGGAAAGAGGCATCAGAACTCCTCAAACGGCTGGAATATCGAGGCTACGATTCTACTGGAGCATCATTTATCACAACTGATAAAACAATAACACTCGTAAAAAGGGTCGGTGCACCTAGCAAAGTCACACGTGAGCTCAATATCCCTCAGTATGGTGGTCAACGCTTTATTGGACAAGTGCGTTGGGCGACATATGGCGCTGTCACCGATATCAACAGCCAGCCGCACCATGTTCTCTGCAAAAAGGAACTCGTTGGTGCTCATAACGGTAACATTTCCAACACCGATGCACTCAAAAAACGGCTCATAGAATCTGGCCATAGCCCAAAATCTGACAATGACGGGGAAATGCTCGTACATCTCATAGAAGAACACTATGCAGAAATACTAAAAAGCGACACCGAAGCAAGTAAGCACGCGCATGCATTGTATAAAAAAGCAGGCATTCGCGCTGATCTTTCAATACAGCACTGTGCCATGATTGAAGCAATCCGCCGTGCCGAATCAGAGGCTATTGGATCCTATGCTGCCTGCGTTGCCGATCCCGATATCGACGGAGTCTTTGCCATAAAGTCCGGATCTTCGCTCTATGCTGGCATTGGTAGCGATGCACATGGCAGTTTTGTGGTCGTTTCAAGCGATTTAAGTTCTGTGCTCTCTAAGACTAAAATACTTATTCCGCTTCTCGAAGGTCAGGGAATCTGGTACAACCATATGTCCTATGTAGTATTCTCATTGACAGGTCAGCTCACATTCTCAGAGCCAGTGCCAATGCGGTCGAGACTTTCTGTTCAGGACACAGGGCTCCATGAACCCTATAAGTATTTTATGCACCAGGAAATTGAATCTGCTCCTGCAAACATTACCGAGCTGGCTCGATACTACCTTCCCGATCCCAATTTTTCCTGGTTGACAAAACTCGCTCAAACACATCAAGCTAGAGCAGCGCTCGAGTATATCGAAACTATCGCTCAACAGTCCAACACGGACACACTGCAGATAGCAGCAAAAACATTCTTTGCCTCACCACAGTGGAATGCTTTTGCAAAGCGAGCAAAGCAGAGCGGATTCAGTACAATAAACACTCCTGCTACATTTGTTTCTGAACTCGCGTTTATTCTTGATGAGCTTTTACGCCTTTTACCTGACAACAGAGAAGCGCTTGCACTCCTTGATGCACTTGCTATAGAGCGAAAACGTCAGGAAATCCGAGCATCATACGCACGCTGTGTTAAAACCATGCAGAAAACCAACAAACACAAAGGTACCATTTATATACTTGCATCAGGTACATCCTGCCATGCAGCGCTCATTGGTTCATATTTCTTTGGCGGACTTCCTGAATTGGCAGTTTTCCCCTGTAACCCCGGTCAGTTCCGTGGCAACTATCTTTCCACGCTCAAACCAGATGATCTCATTATTGCAATATCTCAATCAGGAGAAACAAAAGATCTCGTTGATATTCTTCAGGACGCAAAAAAATTGCAACCTGAAATCAAACGTATTGCAATAGTAAACAATGAAAACAGCCGAATACCACAGGAGTTATCCGATTTTTATCTCCCAATACTCTGCGGTCCCGAGATTGCCGTTGCTGCAACAAAATCATTTATTAACCAGTTAGTTGTACTCTACCTGCTTGCTGGCGCTTGGGTAAAAGGAGACTCTGAGCTTGCACGAGATCTCAACGCTATACAAAAATTGCTTATGGATACCATTAGCACAACGTTCCCTTCAATCGATGCAATTGCTGAAAAACTCTACCTTGTTCCTTCCATTCATCTGCTTGGAACCGGTCTTATCGGACTTGCCCGTGAAGGTGCACTTAAAATCCGCGAAGTTGTTCTCAATCATGCAGAAGGGTACGATGCTGCTGAGTTTAAGCATGGCCCCAATACTATTTTAGGAAAAAACACTGTGTTCTCGCTCGATCAGCTTGAAGCATTGTGTGCTGCTGGTAACAAAAACATAACTGGTGATGCAATTGAATCACTTTTTAAGAATTATCCGCTTGTGTTTATCTGCCCGCCAGACGAACACGACAGGCACATTACAATCAGCCAGATTCATACTCACAAAATTCGAGGCGCCGATATTTTTCTTATCGCAGAGCCAGACCATGATCTTGAACTTGCTGTTACCGGTGTGCCTTCAGGTTATGAAAACCGCTATACATCTAGTTTTATTCACATGCCCACAACTGGCAATAAGTATTACTTCGTTTTTGGCAGTGCGATTGTACTCCAGTATCTCGCGTTCAAAATGTCAGTGCTTAAAAAAGCTAAACTCGATGCACTCCATATCGAAGATCACGGAGTGCACCCTGATGCCCCCAAAAACGTAAGCAAATCAATAACGGTGGATTGAAGCTCTATTTTTCACAAAGCCAATCTGACAGTTCGCACGTGCATTACAAAAACACAATCCTTGAATGTGTCAGTACTTCATGCCCCGTTTCTGTGATGAGTACATCATTTTCCAGGCGAACGCCTCCAGCTTCAGGATCGTAGAGCCCGGGCTCAATGGTGATGATCTGTCCCGGTTTCAGCTCCCAGGTATTGTCCTCTCTGCTTCGCATAATGGGCATCTCATGCGCTTCAAGACCAACCCCATGCCCAAGGCTGTGTGGCATGGTAAATCCTGCTTGCTTGAATAAGGCATCCACATGCTTACCCGGTTCTTTTGCCTCAATGCCTGGTTTACAGAGTGCTACGGCTTCGTCGTATGCTTGCTGCACGAGAGCAAGCATTGATTTTTGTTTTTCTGATAATGCACCGCGCACAAAGGTCATCGTCACATCAGAAGTGTATCCCTTATACACCACTCCAAAATCCAATATAGAAAAACCATCTGTGCCAAATGCAGCAGCAGAATATGATGGGAATGCATGAATTCCAAAACTGCGTGAGGGACCAGCTGCGATTGTGTCAAAGCCCGTTGCCTCGCAACCAGCCTCTCGAAGTGCTCGCTCAATAAACAGCGCCACATCGGTTTCTGTTGTAAATTCGCCTGCGCGTACTCGTTTTTCAACAGCATCCATGATGTCATCGGTTATTTTAGAAACTTTTCTGTAAATCGCTATTTCTTCTGCATCCTTTATTGCACGCATTCCAGCAACAAACTCATCCATGCCGTCATCGGTACAGGAAAAATCATAGTGTTCACATTTTTCCATATAAGAAACGTAGAGCGGATACGGTGTAGCAGAAGGCAGTCCGATAATATCGCCCTCTTGCAGATTGAGCAACTTGCCAATACCGTTGATTGCTTCAGGAACCGAACGGGCAAAATCGGTATACGGAAGTATTTCCTGAGCTTCTGCCATTGCATGCGCCATATTGATATCCCACGGTACCAGTATCGATTTTCCGTTTGCGCTAACAAAAAGAAGCGCGTCGGAGGGGTGTCCCGAAAGATACCGAATAGATGGATTTCTTCTCCCTTCTGTGTCTTCAAACATACATACAGCAAGCTGACGTTTTGCCAGCTCTTCTGCAACTTTCTTAATCCGTTCCTGATACACACTCATATCGCTTGCCCCTTCTTGTGAAAAAAATATAGCTATTTGCCTGTCATTCGATACAACAGCACTAGCAATTTAAACCAGATAAAAGGAAAAATCCTGAAGATTTTCCATGGTTTTTGAACCACATAAAACATCCATTCTTTTCCTTTTTCAAACAGTGCACGATCTGGCCGCTCTCGTTTTTTTGCAAAGACCTCAAGAACATCTGACCCCCAGAGGTACATGCCCGAAGCAAAATGATTCATAGTTCGATAAATCCACCGCTCGCCCCAGGGTATCCCCTTTCCAGTAAGCAGCAGTGTAGGTGTTGCTTTGCGGATTGCTTGAATTATGTTTGCATGATACTGTTTTGGGAAATGCCCCTCATGCTTTCCTACAATCTTGAGATATGGAAATGTTTTCCGCAAATTTTCTACAGCTCGGTTTACAAGACGCCTTGTCCCGCCAAACACATACAGGGATTTTCCATAGTGTTCCAATATGGCTAGAACCTTAATAATAAAATCAAATGGCTCATACCGTATCGGTATTGGACGCTTTAAAAAAGCAGCAGCTTTGATAATCGATTTTGAAATAGGAATAACCAAACTTGCAGCCTGAACCATTGTTCTAAATTCTCCGCTGCGCCGTGCTTTAAGTAAATCAAATGTAGAGAGTAAAATGATTTGATGATTTTTCCCGTCTGCGTATAATTGTTTTATAACTTCTTCAAGTTTTTCTTCTGGTACTATATCAACAGGCACATTGAGAATGGTAATCCGCTGAATAGTTTCTATTTTGCCTGCCATGATTCACGCTCCACAAGTAATAATTTTATTATAGCCATTACCGCTATTGCAGCTGTATCAGCACGCAGAATTGACGGCCCAAGCCAGGCCGGCACATAACCACGTTCCATAAATTGCATCAGTTCTGCATCGGAAAAACCGCCTTCAGGACCAACACACAGTACATACTTTTGATAACTCTCATTTACAGCACTATGCACGGTATCAGTCCCTGTCTGTTTTTCATGAAAAATTAACCCGCAGACCGTTTCCTGTATCGGATAATCTTCTAAAAATTTTTGAACCGAGCAGGGTGCGCATACTTTTGTAATAACTGCAGAACCAGACTGCCCTAGCGCTTCTTTTACTATCCGTTCGTAACGTATCAGTTTACCGGAGCTCGTTTCCCGCGGTACGCTCCGTTCTGTTTCAAGGAGCTGAATCGTATTAAAACCAAGCTCTGCTCCTGCTCTTACAACATCATCTAGTTTTTGTCCCTTGAGTATTCCTACTGCAAGTATAAGCTCAGGGGCAGACCTCCTGCTCTGTGCCTGCATGTCATGTCCGATCTCAAGACCAGGAGTAGCTGCACTATGAGCTCCGTCTGCTTTTTTGGAACCGTGCTTGCTACGCCTGATATCGATGTACTGCTGAGTACCTACAGCGGCAACAGATTTTTCAGGTTCTACTCTGAGCGCTACTGTTCCTTCTTCGATTTTTTCTATCATGCACGTATACTGCCTTCCCTGTACATCGAGTGCAGGGAACATATCACCGGGCATAAGCCTTAAAACTTTGATTAACCGTCTGGCTTCCTTACCAGAGAGCAGCACATGTCCTGAACCATCATACTGTTCAGGAAGTATCAATCGGCGCATGTGCTATTTAGTCTGTAACCTTTGCTGCAATTCAAGAACAGACAGCGTCTGGTTTACCAGAATAGAATACTGACCGCTCCTTAGTACTTTAAGCGCTTCTTGAAGCTGCAGATCATACTCAAGATCAAACACAGGACTCATCTTTGTCCGATCAAGTTCATTTCGTACCATTTTTCGGAGTATCCGTTCAGAAACAGTAATACCGCTGCTCTTAAGCCCTTGAACAAACGCATTTATTTCTTTATCAGATGCATCAGGATTTTTTTCTGCAAAATTTCCAAAAGCGTTCTGCTCTATCAGCCTGGTTAAATCTTTTTCTTCCTGCTCTGTAAGTTCCGGTTCTTTCACAATGAGATCCGGTATGATGCCCAGTTTATCAATATTTGCATCACTCGGTGTGTAGTAGCGTGACATCGTCAATTTAAAACCTGTCTTCCCTACCGGTGCAATGACCTGTTGTACAGAGCCTTTACCGTATGTGGTTTCTCCAACAAGGTATGCTCGCTTATTATCTTTGAGCGCTCCTGCAAGAATTTCCGCAGCACTCGCAGAACCTTTGTTGATAAGCACCACGATTGGCATATCCTTGCTTACTGCAATAGAACTCTTTGCTTTGTAGACATTATTATCATATTTATTACGAGATTTTGTAGAAACGATCACACCACTATCGATAAACATATCAGCAACTTGTACCACTGAGGAAAGCAAGCCGCCAGGATTATTGCGCAGATCGAGTATCAGAGATATGGCACCATTCTGCCTAAGCCAATCGAGCGCTTCTTTTACCCGCTGAGCGGTTTGCGGAGTAAATTCGATAATACGCAAGTAGCCGATAGTTTTATCCACCATGGCTTTTTTTACTGTAGGTATTTCGATGATCGCTCTCGTAATGGTTTCGTTAAAACGAATATTTGCACCGCGCTGGATCGTAATTGTAACTTTTGTATTAGGTTCTCCGCGCAGCTTGCTTAAGACCTGTTCCATGGTCATTTCTTCAGTTGATTCCCCATCAATATGGGTAATATAGTCACCAGGCTGAATACCAGCTTTCCATCCAGGCGTATCTTCAATAGGTGATACTACTTCCACCCATGCTTTTTTCCCTGCTGGCAGATTTGCAGGAAGCGGTTTTGAAATATATAAACCAATACCACCAAATTTCCCCGATGTTGTATCGTTGAGGTCATTCAACATCTGTTCATCGAGGAACACAGAGTATGGATCATTCAAGGCTTCAAAAAGACCTTTCATAGCGCCTTCATAGAGCACCTGCGGATCAACTTCATCGACATAGTTCTGGAGCACATACAGATAGACACTCTGGAGTAATGAAAGGTACTCCTGAACATTCTGATCCTGAGCATTCACAGGAGGAATTGCTACCAGCGTGAATGTCAACACGAGAGCCAGTACCATAAATGAACCAATAAATGGAACAAGAGCTTTCTTTTTAAAGAGCTCTGCTTTGGATTCTAGTTTATTCATGTCTACTATTTGAGCATGCAAAGCCTTTTGTGTCAATTCTATATAGCTCTGTGTTAAATCATATTAAACCACATTATAGCAATAATCCTTCGTCGAGCGTTATAACACTACCAGAAAAGAGCAGAACAGATGGCGAACACACAATGTCACAAACAGCACGAGCAAATTGTTCTGGCTGTGTAAATGCTTCCTGCGGCATAAGTTTTTTCCAGATGCGCTTTTGCTCTTCCGTCACGTATTCTGTTTCCACAATGCCGGGACAGATCATGATCACCGCCACACCTTTGCCCGCATATTCTCGTGCTAGTGATTTTGCAAAGACAGCGAGCCCTGTTTTTGCGCTTGCGTATACCGCATTGGTCTTATACGCATGAATGGTATCGGTTTTGGTTCCCCCAAAGAGCACAATCACACCGGGCATTGCCTTGCCACTAGGCTGTTTTGACTCCCAGCGCTCTGCCATATATCGGGCTGCGCGTTCTGCACAGAGCGCTGGCAGTTTGAGGTTATAGAACAGCATAGCATTCCAATCCTCCAGTGTGGATGCAGCAAGTGGTTTTTGTAAAAAAGGCCCCAGCACATGCAGGTATATATCAGCATGTCGGAGCTCCGAATCGAGCATGTTTTCAAAAAAATGGCATAGCGCAGCATCTTCCGGGACTAATTCGTGTGCAATTGTTTTTACTGAAAGCTGCATGCCTGCAGGGTTTGATACCTGTCCCCTGCCAGGCATCCCCTCAAATCGCGCGCTATCAGTATGCCCCCTTCCAGGTTGCATCCCATCAGTTCGCAGCCATTCTGCTCGCAGTTCCTGAGCAAGCACATCGAGCTTGTGCTGGTTTCTCCCAAAGAGCGTGAGATCGGTATTCCGCAGTGCAAGCTCGCGTGCCATGGCTTTTCCAATTCCGCCGCTTGCCCCCAGAATTACTGCATTGTGCTTATGTTCTACGGATTGATTAAGCGCATCCGTGTTGTTTCCTTGCATACTCTAACTATATTCATTATGATGATGCTATGCAAACACCTGGTACACCTCTTGATGCTGGTATTTCTACAGATACTTCCAAAAGCGACCCACAATTTTCCAAAGCTGCAGTTGTCCTCTGCCGTGCCGAGCAAGGAGGTAATGTCGGAGCAGTATGCAGAGCAATGGAGAGCATGGGGTTTTCACGGTTGACACTGGTCCAATGCCCGGACTACGATAGTAATATAGTAAAAATGTATGCGCTTAAATCGTTCTGGATTTACGAACAAGCGCTTCGCGTTGACCATTTGCACGATGCTCTTGGTTCGTATGCGTATGCTGCAGGTTTTTCACGGCGTATTGGAGCACGCCGACAGACTTCACGAAATATTCTTGATTGGGCAGAAACACAAATCAATAGACAGACGAGCTTTGCATTGGTTTTTGGTAATGAACAGAACGGACTAAGCACCGAAGAACTCTCATGTTGCGATGAAAGTATTTATATTCCCACAGCCGAAGGTCAGCCAAGCCTCAACCTTGCACAGGCTGTTCAACTGGCTTTATGGGAATGCAGACGGCAGGTTCTCCTAAAATCATTTTTGAAACATACCTCTACCATTACCCGTGAAGTCCTTGAAACGAGCATAGATACATTGCTCAACAGATTTGAGCCATTTTCTGTATACAAAAAACAAAAAAAAGAAGATATAAAAGCACTCATGCGTTCAATTTTTTCTCGTGCAAACTGTTCACAAAAAGAATTGCAGCGTCTTTTTGAATTTTTTGAGCAAGTTACTGCGCAAATATACATTAAAAAGCATCCAGATTCATACAAAAAAACTTGAAAATATCTACATCTCCATTTATTATTATAAAATAAGTAATTTTAAAAGTATGGAGCAGCCATGAGCGCACCGGAACTTGTAGTTGACGTTGCAAAAATTCGCAAAGCGGTACATTCTTCAATCCCGCTCACCATTACAACGTATACGCTTCCTCACGAAGTGGAAGTGTACATGGAACAGGTAATCGATATATTTCTCAATGAACTTGGCCAGACAAAAATTAAAGATTATGTATCCTATTGCCTCAGAGAATTAGCAGTCAATGCAAAAAAGGCTAACACCAAACGAGTGTATTTCGACCTTCAAGGACTTAATATAAATGACCCAGTTGAATATGAAGAAGGGATGAGGAGTTTTAAGGCTGATACACTTGAAAATATAAACTTTTATCTGCAAAAACAAAAAGAAAAACAGTACTACATTAAGATAATTTTTCTTGCACGCGGAACAAATATCATTATCGAAGTTCATAACAATGCAGAAATGACTAAAACTGAGTTTATGCGTGTACAGGATAAAATTGCACGGAGCAGAAAATATACCAGCTTTGAAGAGGCAATGGCAAAAGTACTAGATTCATCAGAAGGTGCCGGACTTGGTCTTGTTATTCTCGTTCTCATGCTTAAAAAAATTGGACTTGAAGAGGATTGTTTTGAAATAAAAGTAGAAAATGGTGAAACGATTGCGAGGCTCAATATACCCGTTAACGCTACAAAGGTAGAAACACTCTCCATGCTCACCAACGAAATTGTGAGCAAAATTACCCGGCTTCCACAGTTCCCTGAAAATATTATTGCCATTCAGAGGCTCATCAACGATCCTAAATCCGAAATGGTTGATATTGCACGGCACATTGCAACCGATCCAGCCATGACAGCAGATTTGCTCAAACTGGTAAACTCGGCTCAGTTTATGCTTCCCAAAAAGGTCGATAACATTATCGACGCAGTAAAACTTGTAGGACTACGCGGTATCCGCAACCTGCTCTATTCCTATGGAACGCAAAAGATACTTGCACAGGAACACGCTGTCGATCAAAAAGCGCTCTGGGATCACAGCTACCGCTGTTCTTATTACTCATACAACCTCGCTAAAAACTTTAAGCCGGGAAACAGAGCGCTCCATGATGATGCCTATGTTGGCGGCATGCTGCACGATATGGGGAAAATACTGTTTTCAGCAGTTCACCCGGATTTGCTTGAACACATTAAAAAATTTTGTGTTTCAAAAAATATTGATACAAAATTGTTTGAGGATGTTGCAGGAGGCATGAGTCATCCTGAAATTGGCGCGCGTGTTGCAGAAAAATGGAACTTCCCCGACACACTCGTTGCGGCAATCCGCTACCACCACGAACCAGAACTCATGACAACCGACTATAAAGACATTGTCTTTACGGTTTACCTTGCAAACGTGCTCTGTGAATTTGAAAGCGGTAACATGAATTATGAACAGATAAGCCCAATCGTACTCCAGGATTTCGGATTCTTGAGCGAAAAGCAGTTTGCCCGCGTTTCAGAACAGTTCAAAAATGCCTTTGCACAGGAACTTGCAGCACAAAAAGAGAAGCGCCGGTAATCGAGCGGGTAGCCGCTTAGAATTACATGCAGCTGCTCTCGCTTGTTAAAACGCTCCGCACAGACATAAGCTTGCAGCGGCACTCTGGCGAGTCTTCATGCTTTAAGGTATGTATGCAAAAACAAGAGCATAAGCTGCTGTATACCTAAAAAATACTTTTGCTCAAAAAGTGCAGCCTTCACACCAATAAATCTATAGTGCCAGCTCTCCCACGAATAACCCGTAAGCTCTTCGAGTCCTTCAGGATAGGAAAGCGAAAAGCCATAGTTCCGTGCATTCTGTGTCAGCCATTTACCCGCTCTCGTCTTCGCAAACTCGTTGGTTACTGAACCAAAATCAAACGCTGTTCCAAGCTGATGCTGCGAATGCCCCGGTTTAGCAGAAACACGTGATGCGGCTTCTTCGCCCATTTCCTTGACATACATCGAAAAGAGACTCTCTTGATATGCATATGAACGATAGGCAGAAGAAACCGATATCGTTATGCCCTGAGCTTGCGCAGCATGTACCATCGTATACAGAGCTTGAGCAGCAATCCGTCTCGCTTGCATGTCCTTTTTATTTAATACCACCTGCGCAGAGTCAAGCAGTACTAGATCGTTCGGGATATAGTTTTCAGGAAGCGCATGCGCCTTATCCACGAGAACGAGCAATTCTGGCTCCGTGTTTTCAAGTACAACCGTCAGGTCTCTGTAAAAATCGGTATACTGTTTTTGGATAGATACCAACACCTGTCCCCGATATGGTTCTGGCAAAGCTTTAATACTGAGCTCTATTTTTGTTGCAGTGTCTGTAGGTGCTATCATAGCAGTACAAAACATGAAAGCAACCCACGAAAGAAATGATTTTTTCACTGCAGCATCATAGTAAGTTCAAGAATTACGTGTCAACCAGACACTTTACCTGTTTTTATTTTGGCATTACACTAAACTGTAACTATATCACCATTGTACGAGGAGCATACTATGCAGCACATTCTCGCATGGGGTTTGGAAGTTGTTAAAGCAGTCCAGACAATAGCAAGCCCCATTTTGACAGCACTCATGAAAGGTATCACCTTTTTGGGGACCGAACAAGCTTTCCTCATAATCCTCCCAATTGTATACTGGACAATTGACGGAGCTACTGGCTTTAAACTATCCATGCTTATTTTTGTATCGAGCTATACAAACGGTCTTGCTAAGAACATACTAGCTCAGCCACGGCCATTTCAGCTCGATCCTTCCGTCAAGCTTGCAACGGAAACCACCTATGGTTTGCCATCGGGTCATGCACAGGGTACCATCACGCTTGCTGCCTATGCAGGAAGTAAGCTTAAACGGTTTGTTGCATGGATTCTCCTTGTGTTATTTGTGCTCCTTATAGGCTTTTCACGGATTTATCTGGGTGTTCATTTTCCTACCGATGTATTTGGCGGTTGGCTGCTCGGTCTGCTCATTACTGGTATCTGGCTGTTTGGTGAAAAGAAATTTGGACCCACTATTGCACGCTGGGATATACGACTCAAAATCATTCTTATTGCACTTACGAGCTTTATTATGAATGCATTCTTCATGGAAGGAATTTCGCTCAGTGCGCTGTTCTTTGGAACGGGTACCGGTTATGTTACATTAACTGAAAAATTCACTTATGATGCAAAAAATGGAGCTCTCTGGCAAAAAATTGTACGGGTACTACTTGGGATAGGTACACTCGTAGGATTCTATATTGGCTTAAAAACTGTTTTCCCAAAAGAAGGCTCATCGGTATATACGTTGTTCAAGTTTCTCAGGTACTTCCTAGTAGGTTTCTGGGTATCATTTATTAGCCCATTGTTTTTCAAAAGCCTCAAGCTTATTGAGCTCCAAAAGAAAACTCCTCATCAAGTCCATCAGTGATGAGTAAGCGGGCACCGGGTGTAGTGTACACCCTGTGCCCTGCATCAATAAATATTGCTTCTACCCCTTCCTGTTCTGCCAGAGCAAGCCCTTTCTCAATGCCAAGTACAAATAATGTTGTTGAGAGAGCATCAGCTTGTATGCCGGAATCTGCAATAATAGTCACTGAAACAAGACCGTTATCTACTGGATAACCACTTTCTACATCCAGAATATGATGATAGCGTTTATCATTTTCTATAAAATACCGTTCATACACTCCACTCGTTATGACCGCCATAGGTTTATCGAGCGTAAGTATAGTTATAGAATTATTACGTTCACCAAAAGGATTTTGAACACCAACTTTCCATGGTTTTTTATTAGGTTTTTGTCCCACAAGCTGGATATTCCCGCCAAGGTCGATAATTGCTGTAACATGCGCTGCCCTCAGCATTCCGGCAAGGTGCTCTGATGCCCAGCCCTTGGCGATAGCGCCAAGGTCAAGCCGCATGCCGCTCCGTTTCAGGTACACAGTACGCTCTGCGGTATTGACAACTACATCACGCCAATTAATCAGCGCGCATGCGGCTTGGAGTTCCTGCGGAGCAGGAACTCGCTGGGCATCAGTGCCGATTCCCCATAGCTTAACAAGCGGGCCAACTGTAGGATCGAATGCTCCATTGGAACGCTCTGCATACTGTAGAGCCGCTGCAATGAGCTCGAGCACTTCCTCTGGCACCTGTATCGCTTCTCGCCCTGCGCTCTTGTTAATTGCATCAATGTAGGTGCCCTCTTTGTTTGCACTCACAGCATCATCGAGCTGCCGCAAGTACACAAAACACTCATCGAGCAGTTTTTGATTCCCGCCATGCAAAAACTTGATCGAGCAGACTGTCCCCAAAATAAAATCAGTACGCGTAAGAGGTTGCGCCTGGCAGCTCATCACAGTAACACATAATGCAAAGAGGAGTACCAAACTGATAACACTATAACATATTAACCGCTCTCTATGAGTCATATCGATCTTCCTCTCATGCTATACAGTATAGTAGCGCTTTTCATGCTGGAGCACTGTTTCATCACCATGACCCGGAAAAGCACGTGTATCTCCAGGCAATGAAAACAGTACCTGGGTAATCGATTCCAGAAGTAAAATCTCATCGGAATCATAATTATCGGTACGACCTCGCCCATCTAAAAACAAGGTATCCCCGGTTAAAACCGTATGCTCATCGGGTATATAAAAGCTGCAGCTCCCCTGAGTATGACCAGGTGTGTGCAAAATCTGAATGGACGTTTCAGGAAGCAGTTCACTGTGCTCAAAATAAAAATCTGGTTCCGGCATTTCCGTAAAAAATTTTCTAAAATATCCCAGTGCATTGATTCCACGGAAAATGCGTTCATTTATTTCTCGAGCTGTTTTTCCAAGATACTGTGCATCAAGCCGATGTATGCCAACGCGCACTGTCGCGCCTTCGGCTTCCAGCATGGCTTTGAGTTCTGGAAGTGCTCCTGTATGATCCAGGTGCCCATGCGTAAGCACAATGAGCACGAGTCCCTGCTGTTGCAGTTCAAGTGCTCGTTTTGCAATACTCCTTGTTTCTGCACCAGGATCTACAATCACAAGCGGTGCAGACTGCTGTTTTACAAAGTAACAGTTAAGACCGATAGGTCCGACTCGAATTTTATCAATCATGCTGATATACTACAAAGAGAAGCGCACCTGGTACAAGTAGCAAAAAGGGACATCCATGTTTTTTTTACCATTACTTACCGCACTATTCGCTCTTTTCTTTTTTGTGCTCCTTCCCATTACAGGAGCCCTCTTCGTACGCTCACAATGGCACTTGTTTAGAGAAAGGCTCATTACAGCAGAAACGCTGCCTGTGCTTACTAAAAAAGAGATTTTGACTCCTCTACAATCATCCTTTACCTGCCGAGCTTATGGCGTCATTGATGCCATAGGCATTGATGAATCAATTTGGGTTACTGTCGATGGAGCCAGTATCAAAGTTTGCTTAAAAGATACTCCCATCTATATACTATCAGGTTCTTTGAGATATGGACGCATCAGAAACCGTGATCAGGAATACATTGTCGAGCGCTGTACCTGGAATACACTGCCATCCATCCCTGTTGGAAGCTCAATTTTTATTACAGGGACACTCCTCTATACCAACGGAATCCCTGTTTTTTGTACATCTGATGTTAAACCGCTCATTCTCATTCATGATGTTCCGGAAAATCATGTCATCTATCTTGGTGTTTTTGCAGGAAGGCCTGTTAATGAATACTGGAATCCATTTACTAAAATTGCCCTAGCGGCAGGTATCTTTGCAATGACAGGAATAGTCGTGAGCGTTATATCAATAAAATTCATTTCGCTCATAGCTGCAATTAGCCTTACATTGGCTTTTTCTCCGATACTCCCTTTTCTTCCTCCAGGTGTTGCAGGTTTTGCACTCTATCGCAGGTTCTGGCGCCGCGCTCGCTACTTTAGAGCCAGACGAGATGTCACACTGCTACGAACTGCTGCAACCGGGCAGTATCCCTATGCTTCAAAAAAAAATATTGCTTACTGGAAACGGCTTGCCCTCATAAATTTTCTCTTAAGCGGCTTCTTTTTTGCAGCAGGATATGTAGTAAATGCAGTAATTGTATTTTTCATACTGCGAACACTTATATAAAAAAAAGACCTCCGATTATCACCATAGTTATAACCGGAAGTCCTTCATATTTAGGGGGATTAAGTACCACTTAGTCCTGAGAATCGCTCAATTCATCAGAGTAATCGGTACTCATGTCGTCATCGAGAGTATCATCCTGCATTTCAGCCTGTACAGCATCAGTTTCTAACTCATCTTTTTTGCGCGCATGATTTACTGTAAGCGGTCTTCCTTTATACATCTTTCCATTTAATCCAGCAATGACAGCTTCTGCGCACGATGGCTCTACTATTACAAAGCTGTAATTATCCATAATACGGATATTTCCTATTTTGGAAGGATCCATACCGGGTATTGATGTAATCATTTTAATAATAATTCTCGGGAACATACGCTGTCTTCTTCCAGCACTAATAAAAATAGTTGTTCCCTCACCAGTAAAGCGTGGCATCATCTGCTTTACATCAGTATCATTTCGGTCACTCCCTGTTACACCATAGTGCACTTTTTTTCGGTTTCCTTTCGCATAGCCATAATTGCCAGAGAGCATCAGTGCCATGACAGCAGCGGTATACGCACGGCTAAATAACGGTACTTTCTTTCTAAATCGATTCCTGCATTCATGAATTATTTCGATATCATTGGTAGATTGAACGGCGGCTAATGCCTCATCGATTACTGCATCGACGGCTTCCCAGTTCATTGTTTGCTCTTTTCGCTTCACTACAAACTCCTCTAAAAAAATACTCACACTCAATAAAGTACAACCAGATACACTCTCACATTAAAAACAGCCAGTGCTCCCCCTTTAGCATAAGCTGTCCAGCGGTATGCCTGAGTTTTCTGTTTGTACCAGTATGTAAGCAAATATACTAAATTTTCTCAAGCAAGCATATTAGCAAGCACTATGAATTTATATCGATACCGATATATAATGCAGAACACCAACTCCAATTACTCTAATTCAGGATATTGTATGAAACGATTGTCACAACAAGTCTGGATCATTGCAGTAGTTAGTTTGATTGCATCGATGATGTCTGCTCAAGAACTGCTCATAGGTACAACCAGGGGTATTTTTACTGTTAGTGATGGTAAACCAGTATTGCTCACTGAATTCCCATCTGATATTGAATGTCGAAAAATACTCAAAACCGATCGTGGCTGGTATTTTTTAACCAATATGGGCATTCTATATTCCAGAGACTTGCAAACATACGAAATGCGAAATAACAAACTGCCAGTAAAAATCATTAAACAGATACATAACGGACAAAAGAAGCTTGTAGAAATAATCCACGAACTCAAAGACCTGGAGTATGATCCATATAACCATGAGATTTTAGTGACCTGTACAAAAGATGCAGCATACATCAGCTATGATGGAGGCAAAAATTGGACCAGCCTCGGTAATCCATCTGATTCAAACGGCATTAAGGCTGTGGCAGTACTCAGTTCACCACAACTGACAGTCCTGCTCTCAAGCGCTGTGAGAGGTCTCTTTATGCGCGAACTCCCAAAAGGCTCCTGGAAAAGGGCAAAAGGCAATTTTGCCCAAAGCTGCCCGACAACGAGCCCCGATGAAATTGCCGACATACAGGTCGCAAAGGGAGAACAAGGTCCTGTAATTTGGGCTGTAAACAGCTTTCTTCCAGTCATATACCGTGCAACGGGGACAGACTATACGTTTGAACGTGTTTTTTCCGCACAAACTGATTTTTTTAGTATGGATTCACTCTCACTTACACAAACAGGATTCTTTGCTGTTTCCAACCATCAGCTCTTGCGGTACACAGCAGCCACCGGACTAACACAAGCAGTTCAGGAACAAACACTGCTCCTTAAACTCAAAACGCTTGTACCGGAACGGATCCTTTCACTGTATTGTTCTGGTCATCAATCCAACGAAAGCAAAACTGTTGCAACTGCCGCAGTAAAATCTGATTTTAGTGCCCTGCCTGCACTATCGCTTTCTGAACTCTGGTTTTTTGCAGAAAGAGAACTCAACCCCTACACCGCACGAGCGGCTAACAAGAATGGGATTTACCTGCAGACTGGCTACATTATCAATGAGCAGACAAGAAAAAAATATATCGAACTCATGAAACGCAATAATATCAACATGCTCACAATCGATCTTAAAGATGACTATGGAAGACTCAGGTATATTTCCAATGACCCGCTCGTTAAGTCCATGTACAAACCTGGTTCCACCATCGACATTGATGCATTTACAAAAGAAATGAAAGCCGCAGGAATTTATCTCGTTGCACGCATTGTAGTGTTTAAGGACCAGCACATGTATCAGTACGGAAACGGGAAATATGCGGTTTACGATGCAAAAAACAAAACTCCATGGCGGGGCTACCGGTGGGCGAGCACCGGTACAGCTTCCGCTTCACAGGCAAGTACAACCACTGCTGCGCCTGCAAACCCAAATACTGCCACCCAAACAGCAGGAAATAATTCAAATAGTGCTGCTGTACCAGTAACCACTCAACCTGCGGCTTCCAACACACAACCAGCACAGGAAAAAATTTACTACGGTGAATACTGGGTTGACCCATACTGCGAATACATCTGGGAATACAATGTTGCCATTGCTCGCGAAGTGCTTGCTCGCGGTTTTGATGAAGTACAGTTTGATTATATTCGTTTCCCAACTGATGGTGTTAATATTGGAGATGCATCCTATCGCTGGAAAGATGCAGGAATGGACAAAGAAAGCGCGCTCTTGTCTTTTCTCAAGTACGCTCGCGAACAGATTCCTGGTCCAATCAGCATTGATATTTATGGAGTCAATGGCTGGTACCGATCCGGCGTGCGTACCGGCCAGGATGTTGAGCTGCTCTCCCGCTATGTTGATGTGATCTGCCCGATGTTTTATCCATCCCACTTTGAACAGAACTTTTTAGCCTTTGCTCCAGCAGAGATGCGTCCCTATCGAATTTACAAGCTTGGCAGTTTGCGGACATGGACAATCGGTAAAAAACGTATTGTTGTCCGTCCCTATGTCCAGGCATTCTATATGAATGTGTCATACGACAGGCTCTACTATTCCCCTGCATATGTTGCAAAAGAAGTAGAAGGAATCTACCAGGCACTCAATCAGGGGATGACATTCTGGAATAATGTCGGACGCTATGATGATATACCAATTTTGCAAGCACCTGATCCTGGCTATGCAACTGAAATAAAGCAGAATGTCCTCGACTAACCTGGGCTCTTCTTGTTAGTGTCACGAAGCTTGTAAAAATTATTTATAAGTACCGTTTGATGAAAAAATCTGGAAAAAGCAGGTGTATGACCCCAAAGCTGGAGGGATTATTCAGGGATATCTCCCTAAGTTTGCACTGCAATAGAAACTCGAAAAATGGATCACAAGCTTCGGGGCACTAGAAACCGAGCACTTCTCCAACTATGAACACGGTAAAATCCGATGCTGCAGGTTTCCGCTTGAGTATAGAGTATATGCGGCAGATTCTAGTTTCTGCATCACAATCCATGCAATAGCCACTTTTAGTGCAAGGATTGGGTTTGTTGAGCCGTTTATTATTTTTAGGTGAAGCGGTAAGTTCGATACGCGCAAGTGCATCATCGAGTGTACTCACTATTTTATTGATGCCAGCAATTACCAGTACTTTTTTGGGACCAAAACTCAAAGCTGCAACCCGATTGCCATTACCATCGACATTGACAAGCTCACCATCGAGGGTCAACGCATTCGTGCTGGAAATAAATAAATCGGATGTCAGCTGCTGCCGTAAAATGTTCATGCGGGTATCGGCATCGATTCCCGGCGCATTGTGATCTAAAATTGTACAACCGCGATCTCTTGCTCTATCAAGGATGCCTAATTCGCGTATGGTCATTGAGCCGCCGCAACCAATGCTCATACCTGGTACAAACAGAGCCTCAACCGCCTTGATGAGGTGTTCTCGATTATCAAAATACTCTGCGGTAAAACCATTTTTTACAAGCGATGCTGCTGCCTGTTTTCCAAGTGCTTCAGCATGCCAGCTGTGAACTTCTTGCATTATTCACCCCCTGCGAATAAAATCACAGATAGTATACATCACTTGGTAGAAAAAAGCACAGCACAGGTTCCGTTAAAACCTATGCCGTGCTGCTGTGCAGTTATTGCTTGTATATCGCTGTTCCTATTGCATTACAGTACCGGTTACATTGGTGTACCTTGTACTGATTTACATCAGTATGCTGGTTACCATGCTGATGGCATCAGCTTAAAAGTACCAGCGCATACCAACAAGTACCTCAAATCCGTTCCGATAGAGACGAGTATCAAACCTGGTCTTTGCACCCGACCCCGTTGATCCAAGCTCAATGTAGTAGCACCCATGTGGCATAAAGAAAAACTCAAAGCCAAACCCGCCAAATCCTCCAAAACGGAATTGTTCCGTATCAATATAGTCTGTCCAGAGTGTAGGGAAGACGAATTCCGCTCCGCCATAACCATAGAGCCTTATGATTTGATTTTTGATGAACGAATAGCCAGCAAGTCCTGCACGAACGACGAGAAATGGGTACCAGAGTTCTGCACTCTCCGGAGCATTAAGCCAGAACGCGAATGCATCAACACGGATCGCTGCAAAAGAAAAGAATAGTGGCGATTGCACTCCGAGACCAATGCCAAAGTTATCAGCAAGATCTGTTAACATGTATGACGCCGAAAAGCCCTGAGCAGTGTTCTCTTCCTCTGCAAAACCAACCGCTGCGATTAGAGCAACCAAAACGGCAAACACTACAACATGTTTTCTTGTTTTCATACCAACCTCCTTATAGTATGTTCTGCCCTCACTCAGTGAGGGTCAGTTTCAAATTTCTTTACGATGGATGCAAGCATGGCGATATAGTTTTTTAACGCAATGCTTCCTGTATCGGTAAGCGCATAGTATGTCACAGGCTTGCGTCCACTATACGTTTTTGTAACTTTTATATAGCTGGAATCTTCCAGCTTTCGCAGATGCGTTGCCAGATTACCATCGGTAGCCCTCGTAAGCTCTTTGAGCCAGTTAAAATCTCCCTGTTCTACCTGTGATAGTGCAGTTACAATAGCTAGCCGTAGAGGATTATGCAGAAGCTCATCGATTGCATCAGGCTTAAACCCGATTTCACCTGTATCATCACTCATGGTAAACCAGCTCTATTCTGCCTGTGCCATATCGATAAGTTTATGGACTCGTTTTTTAATGAGTATTCCAGGAATAATCTCACAAACAACAATGAGCCCATCGAGCACGAGGTATGAATAGAAAGCAGGAACAACCAGCATGACAGCACCTCCTGCTATCCATACGAGTCCAAACGCTGTGAGTGGCTTCCAATCCAGGAGCACCGCAAGCGGAAAATAAACAAGACCGATACTGAACGGGATGACAATGATTCCCTGCCATGGCAACAAGCTCACCAGACTCAAAATCACACTCACTACTGATACGAAAAGAACTCCGAGCCACAATCTGCCAATAACTCGTTCCCCAAACGTAACTACATGTTTCTTTTTAGTATGTACCTTCTTATAGGTTGCAAAAGAACCGGGAATATAAAATGCCACTATCCAGAGCACGACCAGCGTCCATACTGGCACTTTGAACCATGTCAGCGCATAGGTTATTAATGAGGTAATGACTGCCAGACTGCCCCAGAGTATATACAGTGTTCCATCCTCAACTACCAGCTTCTGGCACTGACTTACTATGTCACGCATCACAGCAAGCTGTTTCTGTACCTGTTCCAGTTCCTGTTCGACCTTCATACCTGTCCCCTTTGTCTACTCTCTGTTTGCCTATCATGTAGCTGTTATTTAGCTATTATTTACAACAGCAAAGTACTCTGTATTTCAAAGTATACTGCAGCATAAACCATTTGTCAACGTTCTTGTTGATTGAGCAATTTTCGCTCCACAAAAGATGGATAGTGTCCCGCGAGTATTGGGGAATCGTGATGATACTCTGGGGAATCAGTGCTATCGTAGCAGGCAGCCGCTACAGGCTATACAAGCCTTGAGGAAAAGGGACGGAAATTCTTATTTAATTTTGCAATTATTGAAAGCATTTTCTATTCACTCTACATGTTTATCGCTTCCATCATATCCAACCGTTTTATGGCTTTATATGAAAATTTTATAACATTTATCGGAATCAATTTTATTATTATGTTTATCTATTCAGCGGTTTCAGTACAACGCTTTATAAGTCCTATGGGATCTGGTTTAATGAAAACGATGTGCTCCATGTTTTGTTGAAACTCTGGACGATAGTAGTACTCACGTTGCTCAAAACCAGACTGGCTGACAAAAAATAGCACTAAAGCGAACATGCATCGGCATTCGCATCGCTCATGGATTTAAATCGTTTTTAAGTTGTATCACGCTGGTGTACCGTGCCAGATAAACACCCATTAGTCCGGGCAGGTCTCCGCTTCAAGGTGCATGAGATATGCAAGGGCTTCTTCACGACAGGTTCCGCACATTTCCCGGTCCGGCTTGAGCGACTCACACACGCTAGGCCGTAGACTGGTACCATAGAGCAGACAGCGATACTCTTCATCAAGCCACCTGCAGGCAACCCCTGCGGGTTTTGCTTGAGCGCATTCTCCTGGGAAACGTGGTGGTATGAGCGATGTGATAGAGAGGGCAATGCAGCAGGCACCGCAACCTGGCCTGCAGGTACAATTGGATTCGTGATGACTGTCGTTTGATTTATCCATCGTGATTACCAATATGCGTGAGCAAAAAGCACAAAAAAATCAGTTTTGCCGGCAGTGGGACTTGAACCCACACATCCTTGCGAACAATGGATTTTGAGTCCATCGCGTCTGCCATTCCGCCATGCCGGCCCATACATGCAACAAACTGCTTCCTAGCAGCAAGTAGTACCATGCGCGCTATAACTGTACATCATAGCTACTGTTATGTACTATGTTTACATAATATAGTCAAGAGGCATGCACAGCCTTTATGAACACTATTTACAAACAGGGAGCGAAAAAGCGTATAAAAATAGCACCCTGCACCAATTTTTTCCGGTTAATATATGTACAGAAACACACTTTTGTTATTAAAAAATATCTTTTTTTGAATTTACTTTTTTTAGAGTATAGGGCTATACTTATAGTGTTGGAATATAAATTTTTTCCAACCTGCCGTTTATCCCTCTACTTCAGGGCGGGAAACAAACTGTAATGGAGGCACATCACCATAAAATCCCGCACATACACCTTATCACTCATGGCTTTACACGATGACTAAACACTGCAGCAATCCATTTTTTATTGGTTGCTTCAAAGCCACAATGCCTGTTTTGTACCAATACTGTGCAGACAGTTCGATGAGCGCATAATCGTCTGCACCAGTTCTCAATTGTACAGTACCGACAGTACTCGTTACAGTTATCAATATTTTTTATAGAGGAAATATTATGGATAAAACAATTAATACACCACTCTTTTTTAGCGACAACCCCACGAGCGAACCATAAATTGTTTACACCCCACGCGAAGAAATGAAGGTATTCATAGACAATTTTGCACTCATTTACGACTTTCGATTGTATATTTGGATGAACCCCGATTATGCAAATATAATTGTTCCGGGCTTTGGCAAAACTGTAGCGTACATAGGTCGAAAAAGACCCGTAACACTTTGAGAACTACTCTATCACTACGAATATGACAGGTGGACTGTCCACAATGTTTGTTGTGGCACCATACGGTTATATTATATTGCTGGAAGTATGCTCTCAGGAAATAATCTTTGCGAAGGTTTTTACGAAACGTGTCATACAATTAAGAAGAAGCTGCTCGTAAAAAATTTCTCTCACTATTTGGGAGCAATGATGGATTACGATCCTCCGCTGCTGTATAGACTAGACCAACGCAAGAAACAATAAGCACCTCGCTCAAACATTTAGAGACAATCAGAGAACGCTACCGCATACGAGAAAAGCTCACACCAAAAGAGCTGGAGCTTAAGAAAAAGTGTGTCGATAAGTTTTTATGTCTGAGCGATTAGAGGGTAATTCTAAGATAGGCTGGAGCATTAGATCGAACCTGCCCTGTCTTTACACTCTTATCCATCCAATTTTTTACATAAACCAGTCAGATGAGTTAATCTTTTCTGACTGGCTTTTTATTTTTACACCTACTCCTTAAAACCAATAGCTCTCGGTTTTCCACTTGTTCGCACACGTGCTTCATCAATAAGCAAAGAAACAATGTTTTCAGCATTGATATCTTCTTGATCTGCTACCTGCAAACTTTTTTCGACAAGCTGGAAGTCCGATGGATAATATGGTCCATGCTTAAGCAGTTTTGTTATTAGCGAATCGTTAAATGTAATATTGGGGAAATAGGTATGCAATAATGCAGTAACACCGCTGTCGGACAGAGCAAAAAACTCGACTTTCTGATTAAAGCGACGTATTACTGCTTCGTCCAGTATATTAAAGTTATTTGTGGTTGCAATGAATATTCCATGAAACTGATCCATTTGAGTAAGGAATTCGTTTACCTGCGATATTTCCCATGACCGCACCGCATTACCGCGTTTAAATAAGAAGCTGTCTATTTCGTCGATAAGTAATATTTTATGAACAATATCTCTTCTGTGGAATAATTTTGCTATGTTTATTTCGGTATTTCCAAGTAATGGGTCTACAATATCTGAATAGCGATAGCACACTATCTCCCGCCCTACTGTTCTTGCTATATGGTACGCGAGCGCTGTTTTGCCTGTTCCCGGCGGACCATAAAAGAGCAGCTTATAATCGAGCACGCTGTTATTTTTTTTAGAAAAATTAATAACATTCTGTGTGCTTTTTATGAGTTTAGATACATCTATCGAAGTTTCTAGCACATCGATACTATAGTGATTTTCCCTTATCGGGTTCGATTGATTGCTATGAACATGAGTCTTTGAACTTGAAAATATACTACGACTTCCATCCCCCTGTTTGCCGCCGGCGTCCAGAATTCGCCTGGTTTTAAGGTACTGAATTATGAGCGTTTTAATTGTTTTTTCTGGTAGTTGTTTTTTACTAATGTACGTTAGAAACCTATAAAACCTTTTAAAGCCTGCATGAAGTCTTGGTTTATTTTGTAATAATAGTATAATTTGATTTTTTATGGATTCTGGAAGTTCCAATCTTTCTAGATACTTCCTATAATAATTTTCTGTTTTTTCTATATCTATATTTCCAACATTTATCGCAATACATACCTTTTGAAGCAACATCGATGGGAATGATCTTATATCTTTTGTTAACCATATTAACTTTATTTTTTTGCTTTTTACATTCGCGCTTAAACTTGCATACATTTCTGCAGTAACTGTTTTTAATGATGTCTCTATATTTTGTACTATAACAATACATTCCTCTTCTTGTAATGATATAAACGATTCAAGCAAATTAATAACGGTTTCGCCACTTTCGTTTGCAATATGTACATTTTTTTTGTCTAAGATAAACCACTTTTTATTGGTAGTTGCTGCAAGCGAACACGCAATTTTTAAAAGCCAATTATTTACAGTTCCATGCAGCGCAAGTTGATGTTCGATATCTGACGAAAGAACAAATAACGCAGATTCTATAAGTTCTTTTTTAATTGTAAATTTTTCTATATTCCTTTGTTTTTGATTATTTCCTTCGATGAAAACGCACTGTAGTATATTTCTTTGCTTAAATAAATCAATGAATGCCGTATTAGGTTCATACGTTATAGATATATAATCTGAATATTTTATAAGACCACATGAAACCAGCCTGCCATTTTTATCGAGTCTCTGCCTTGCTTCATCTACTGTAATTCCTGTACATAACGCTATTCCATAAAAAAAGTTTTCTTCATCCAAATCTATGAATACCCTTCCTAGACTTCTTTTTGCTGTATTCATAAAGTACAACAACATAAGCTCCGTGTTACAGAGCCTGTAAAATTCCTGTATCTCTTTATATGGTGATTCGGCAGCTATAGCTTCTTTTATTTCATCGATGTTATCGTTATCCAAAAGCATTTTTTTGATTGTGCTATTGACAATGAATAATTGTTCATTTCTTTTAGCATAGTGCAAAATTTTATAGAATAGTCCTTTTTCTGAACCATCATCGTCCTCACTGTTATCATTCCTACTACAGAGTGTATCGTATTGTATATTAAGTGCTTGTAAGAGTTCCTTATTAAATACTTCTACTGATATATAAGACAGCAGCGCATTTATAAAAACATTATTATAAATATGCTTACCGACTAAATTTGATAAATAAGATTTACCCGTTCTAATTTCCAGGGGCGTTAATGAGTTAATTATTAACAACAAGGAACATTCTGTTATTTCTGGTTGATAATCATCTATAAACAAATTGTTAGACTCTTCTTTCATAACTAAAGCTTGCATACTATACCTCCTCCTATAATTTCTAAGTATAACAGTGAGAAAAAATTGTAAAATCCAGAGAAAATAATTCCGTTCTGCCTAATAAAGCTTTGCAAAAACTATAAATTCTGACAGATGCAAAAACATGTTACAGCACTATTAGCAGGAAGAAAGGCTAGTTGCTGAAATGTGTTTGTAGATTAGTTCCAAAGAAAAGCATAGATAACCCCGTTTAGCTAAGGTCCTACAATTAGGTATCGTAGGTTCGTCTATAGAGACAGGCCCCGCAAGCAAGGAATAAATCAGGCCAAGCTTTCATTATGCTATTATTATAGCATAGTTAAATAATTTTGTCAAGTATCTTATAGTAAAGTTAATAATAAATATCTCATATATTTAGTTTAATATACTAACTTAAATTAAATTTGACAAATTAATTTACACTACTTATTATTGGTAATATACATGGTTGTGCGTTATGATTGGTAAAAATAGTATTGACACAGGTCTGTCGATATGCATTCTCCACAAAGTAACAAGGAGGAGGGTATTATGAGTAATGAAAACGATAATTCAAAAAATGAAAACAACAACGAAAATGATTATGAAGAATTTTTTGATCAGGAAAGTCATACCGACTATGATATGTATAATGTTCCAGTAAGGGAGAAAGACCCTGAGCTTGAAAAAGCTCATAAATTTTCCTTTGAGAATAAGGAAGCCCTTCTTAAAGATAAAGTATGCGGATGCTTTTATTGCCTCGAAATTTTTGATCCTAAAGAAATCGAAATATGGCTACATGATAAAAACGGCGAAACAGCCGTGTGCCCGTACTGCGGAATCGATGCAGTAATAGGAGAAAGTTCTGGATTTGCCATAACAAAAGAGTTTTTAAGAAGAATGTCTCTCTACTACTTTGATTAATAGGCAATGTCCTGGGCTGGATTAATACCTCTTGTGCTCTGCTGCAAGCGGAGCATAACTTCCTGGTTGGCAGCTGAGATTTCGTTGTAAAACGTAAGCAGTTGAAACACGGCTATGAGAAAGTATCTTTTAGCACTATGGCATTTATGTGCAAAAGCCTTCTCTGTACTATATTCATATAAAAGTATTACACATGCAGCGAGAAGGTTATTGGTATAAGAAAGGCAGCATTATTGATATTACAAACAGTTCACACATCAGGTGTATCTACGACACTCCTGAACAATTTGGGCTCACAACCACAGAGGTTCAGGAAACGTATGCGAGCCACAATGAAGGAAACACGAGATGCTTTCTTTTCAATCCGATTGTGGGATCATAGTAATTTACTTGAAGAAGTATTCAGATATTACGATCGATTTGATGATGAGGTAAAGGCAGAGTTACCATTGAAAAAGATATGGTGTTTGATTAGTGAAGAAGAATGATAGCTAACTCAAAGGTTCCTTCCCGATCTCGAGGAACACCAATTTCAAGCGGCCATCACCCAGGTCTTCCTCTGTCTTTGTAGAAGAAAGTGTGTCCTCGAGCGCACGACTCACGGAATCCAGCGTACTGGTTCCCGCTGTATCCTAAGAATCAACAACGGAAATCTCCAGGCTCTTGTTCGCATCGTACGCGAGCACCGATTCCGTGATATTGCTCACTTCCCCTGTTATATCGGTTTCGAGAAGCGGATCGCAGCTAACCAATATCAGAGCAGCAGCGAACACAGCGAATACAAGTACGTTCTTTTTCATGTGGGTCTTCTTTCACAGGCTAAATTTTATTTTAGCTTAGTTTAATTATTAGTCGACGTTTCCCTGCTTAAGGTTCCATATTTTACAAAAATATTTTCAGAAATTATCCCGAACCAAGAATCTTTGGTGTAATCATCGATATATAATAATTGCGATACTCTCGAAAACGTACCTGCCATCATTCTTTTACACTTTCCAACTATTTAAAGATAGGAAGTATTAGGAGGCGGGCACGGTTATAGCGCTGAATTATGATAAAGGGTACATTGGCTACAACTACATAGATACCCATTATGAGATTAGCAGGCCAGGGATTCCATGGCAGGCAGAGTGGATAAAAAAAGAATGGTAACAAATGCGACAGCTCTGCCCTACAGGTTTCCAGAATAAAACGAGAGAGGTACTCTTTCTCAAAACGGTTGATATGGGACTTGTTAAACGAATGCAGCGAGAAAAACTCTCCTGCCTCGGGGAGCCGATCTTTCCACGCATTAATTTTAAGCCAGCGCCGATACACGGTTCCTCTTTCTTCCCATCGATGCAGCTTGAATATAAATCGATCTGGGTGATAGATGCTTTCCGGTATAAGATGTACCAGGTATCCACTTGCAAAATGAACCGCCACCCAAAAAAGGGAATTCACGGCGATATAAAAAACCACCATCATTGTATATGCACCTTCCGTCCTCGCCAATCGATGGGCAATTTGAAAATCTGCATGAATAGAGACCGCAGCAGCACCAGCACAAAAAAGAGTGCGAGCAGGGGAAACAAGAGACAACTTATAACAGAAAAAGAGCCAATTCGCCGCGCACTGAGAAAGAGGAGTCCAGCAAAAACAAGATATGCCCCGCTGTAAACCATGTTCAAAAGCATCGTGCCACCCAGGATAGATTTAAGCAATTGTCCGGGAATAAAAATGGAAAGGGCAATGATTGAAGAAATAATCAGAATAGTCCAGATGCTTGAGCGCTGAGCTGCCACACCCATGTTTTTTGACCAGCCGTTAAAAAGCTTTTTAAATCCTTCGGCATACATTCTAAAGCTGATCTGATTGTTATGGGGAATTGCAATGAGGGGAATATTCCGCTTTACAAGAGCCTGTCCGAGGGCCATATCCTCAAGGATCGAGTTCCTGACAAGAGCATGTCCGCCGGTGAAAAGGTAGGTCTCCCGATCCATCAGGACACAGGGGCCAAAAAAGCCGAGTTTTGTAGAAAAGGGTTTCTTCCTTTGCCCCAGATCGAGCCCCAATATCGCTACGAGGTTACAATAGAGAGAACATTGTTCATAGAGTTTTTCCATATAATGGTAGGGCTGTATACTCAAAACCCCGCCCTTCTGCCGATGCTGATAGATATACGCGAGAGCATCGGCAGCGAGGAACACATCTGCATCAAAAAAAACAATATATGCTCCGGTTGCAACTTTGGCTCCTGCATAACAAGCAGCACTTTTGCCGCTCCAGTCTGAACCATCAGGATGAACAACCCGACAGCCATATCGCCGGGCAATTTCAGCAGTTCCATCAGTGGATCCATCATCAACAACAATTATTTCGTGAGGTTTTTGCCTTTGCTGTTTCAACGATTCTAACAAGATAGGAAGTCTGTGCTCTTCATTACGTGCAGGGATGATTACCGATAGGGGCAAAGTATCGATAGTACTGTTCTTGGGCAGTTCATCAGCCTGCACCGTGCCAGGGATATGTGAAAGAGGAGCGGTAAAAAAATGGTGAATCCTGAAAAACCCCAGCAACGCAAGGTAGAAAAACAGAAGAAACTGAATCAGAGTCCACATAATAGGTCTACTATAACTGGTTAAGCAGCAAAGTAAAAGAGGATATCAGACGGTATACCCCGCAGCATAGACACCGGCTAACCTTATTAGTACATAATTACTTTTGTGATACTTTATTGCGCCCGTAGTATGGTGCCATGGATCTAGCAGGTAGTAATAATATTATAACTTATTAATATGGCTCAAAAGAAATCTTTTTCCGCGGCACGGAGATGCAGCAATTGTAATGGCTGAATAATGCTGTTCCGATTATTACGCTGGTATTGTACATTGCATTAAGCATTGTAAAGATCATCATGGACAAAGCAGCAGGGAGCACGCCATATTCCATAGTAATTTCACTAAAGTGATCAATTTTTGTTGACAGTTGATAAATGTTCGTTTCAAAAGATCCGTATAAAGGATTATAATCATGTTCAGTCCGAATACTCGCGCTGTTTTGAACAAACGAGGAATCGATATACGAAATATGTGCTCCTGTATCAATAAAAGCATTTGTTTCTCTGCCAGCAACTGCAATGGGGAAAATTACTCCATTGCCAGGTATTATCGATAGCGGCACTGTAACTGCATAGTCTGGAATATCCGTATCAATATCAATTTTATTATCACACTTCCTTATTCTAACATCGAATTTATTTAGAATACTCGTTCCAATAAATATATCTAACGGCATACCTATTGAGTCAGAAATAGTTTGAACAGAGACAAAACCATTGCCTTCAGGGAAATTAAATTGTTCATTATTGATAGAAAAAGGACATCGCGCCAAACTGAATAGTGCCCCTGTGTCAAGAAAGACGTTTTTTCCATCAATCTCAAATACAATTACGTTAAAAGATCCAGGTAGATTAACTAAGTTATAAGTAGCCATCGCTTTCTAGCCTCTCTCTGGGGAGGATTATAATTCATAAAAATTAATATTACAAATTTTTTTGTACATCTCTATAATGAATTACAATAGTATTTTCAGTGGTTGGAGGAACACGCCAATCGGCTATCACCATTTCTGCAACATTTCTAATTGTTTCATTTTTAGTTGTTTCACTGGTTGTTTTTGAGCTTATATAGTCTTCTAGCAGTTTTACTGCATCATCATAGTCGTCTTCTAAAATAGTTAAAAAAGTATTATTATAATTTGGCATTGGCAATCCAGGAAGCAATTTTGTTACATGTTCAAATTCGATGTGGAACGGTATTTCTTCTGACTGAAAGAGTGATTTAATAAACATAACATCATATTGATTGTATATGCTTGCTAATCGATATGGCTTTTTGTTTTGAGTTTGTATCATTTCAAAAAACATTTTTTCCATGTCAGGAATCTCTTCCTGTTCAGACTGCATTTCCTGGTTATCACTCTTCTTAAAAAGAAAAGCAAGAATAATTACCACAATCGCTATAGCAGCAATAATACCTATATTCATAAACCACCTTCCCTGTAAAATTTTTACCGCACACTTACAACACCAACACTCCATAGAGGAGCGCTTCCTATACAGAATAATAACACAATAATCAGCATTTACAAATAAAAAACGATATCAGATATCCAGTCGAAAGATTATAAGAACAGGCTGCTATATTAAAAAAAATAAATGTATAAAATAATTAATGGTGCTGCTAAAAACCATATGGCACAGCAGACAGTAACTGTCTTTGAACCATCTGCCCACATTTCAACGCTGAGACTCCCTGATCTCTGTCTCCCTATACCACAGGAGCTCACCCTGAGCAATTAAAAAAACTTCTCCTCCTACCTGTATCGAGTAGCGATCATTGTGCTTTGATGCTGCGACATGCAGCACTGATGGTCGACCCATTTCAATTCCTTGTTCCACCGTGTAGCGTACCTGCTCTGCACCCAGATAACCATAGTTCACGATATAGCCAGCAAGACAGCCATTTGCGCTCCCTGTTGCAGGATCTTCAGGGATTCCAGGAAAATCTACAAGCACGCGCACATGGAGGTCTTTGCTGCTGTCTTCGGTTTCCCGTGTAAAGAGCATCACGTCACCAAGAAGGCCAGACAATGTTGCATGAAAAATTTCCCAGTCAACTGCAGCACTCCGTACTGCGGAAAGATTCTTGAGGGGCACGAGTAAAAAAGGGAGACCCGTAGAAACCCATTGTACCGGATACGCAGTATCAAACTGTTCTGTACTCAATCCCAATATGCGAGCCATCTCAGTAACAGAAACGTTACGACCAAACTCTGGCTGGAGCTGCTCCATCCACCAAACTGGCTTTGCATCCGTTTGCTTGCGCAAAACAGGGATTAGGCCTGCTTTTGTTTTGAGAGTTATTTTTTTATCACTAACATCTATGCTGCTGCTAAAGCTTTTAGAATTACGCGGCACGCCATCTGTCTGGTTAAGCTCGATATCCCCACTGAGATTTTTTAGATTACCCATCGTCTCCCACGCCTGGTTCATTTCAATTGCACCACAGGTCTTTTCAATAGCCCTGCTGATGCAAAAGGCAGCACCCAGACAGGGATGCCCGGCAAAGGGCACTTCCGCTGGCGGCGTGAATATCCTGATCTTTTTTTCTTCAGCGTGCAGTGTCTGTGTTTCTATAAACACGGTTTCTGAATAGTGCATTTCCTGCGTGATCGAAAGCATATCGGCATCAGATAGCGTGCCATCATTAATTACCACAGCAAGCTGATTCCCTCGATAGGGAGCTTCCGCAAAAACATCGACAATGCAATACTCATACCGTTTTACCTCTTGCATTTTGTCTCCATGTTACGTATCACTCTGCTTGTTTATTCTGAGAAGCAAGCACATACCTGCATGCTTCCCTAAAACCTCGACCCGATGGCGCTTCTGTGATATATGCTGGGTAATGCTGAATGTATTCTTTAAATTTCATGAGATTCGCAACACCGCAGCTTAATGGGAAAAAGCTAAACATCGGTTCATCATTTGGGGAATCACCTATAAACATAACCCGCTGCCCAAAATCCTCCCGGCGTACTTTAAAAAGTTCCGGGAGTACATACTCTGCCATGCTTCGCTTTGTATACGTCCCAAACCATGCATTCACATGAATGGAACTAATTTTTGCAGTAGCACCCTCTGCTTCACACGCACGAGCGATGTTCTCTGCAAACTGTAAGTCCAGGATTGGCTCTTCTTCTGCAAAATCAAACGCAATGTCAAAGAGACGAAAGGGCTGATCTTTTGCAATCCGTGCTTCAGGAAATTTCTTTAGTATTTTTGTCTTTAAATGAGCAAGTTTTTCCTGCAAATCTTCAAGCGCAGGAGCAAGCGGGTTATAGAGGCGTTCAAGCTTACCGTTGTGCATATACATAATAAATGCGCCATTTTCTCCAATGACACCTGACACAGGCCACTGCCTCGCTATGCAGTCACACCAGCCAGCCGGACGGCCTGTTACCGGTATTGCATGAAGTCCTGCTCGGCGCAATTCCCACAACGTATCAAATGATTCCTGTTCCAGGAGACCTTCGTGAGTAATAGTATCATCAATATCAAACAGTATATAATCAACATGAATAAACTGCTCGGGAACTTCACTCGTTATGAGTTTCATTTACTTGTTTGCTTTCCTGAACTCTCTAAAATAATCAATAAATGACAGCAGTGCGAGCAGTGCTGCTATACAGTACAAAATAAAATTGCCAATGATAAAAATATTGTTAATACCTGTATCGAGCGACAGCATTCCGAATGACCAGATGAAAAGAGAAACTCCGCCAGAAACAGCGTACATAAAAGATTTGAGCTTACCTCCCTTGCGTGCGCCCATTGCAACACCTTTTTGCACAAGGAGCAAGCGCATAAAAAGCATTGAATATTCCCTGAACAGTATGATAAAAAACACCCAATAGGGCATGAGTCCAACACTCATAAAACAAATAAAGTATCCAAGCCGGGCAAGCACATCTGCAAAAGGATCAAAAAGCTTACCAAAACTACTAACCTGATTAGTCTTTCGTGCTACAGCTCCATCTATAAGATCACTCAGCTCAATAATTGCAAACAATACCCAGAGGACAACCACGACAATGATCCTCGGAATGCCCATGGGTATGCCCCAGCTAAAAAGAATAAAAAACAATGGTGCAAGCACGATACGGCTTGCTGTAATGCTATCTGCCTGTCTCATAGCTACAGTATGACTATTTGACAACCATATTGTCAAGTTTGTATAGTTACAGTAAAGGCGGCTTTCATGAGCGATACCGTATCCAAGACAACTGAACCACCAGTTCAACAGTACAATGGTCCCCAAAACCTTGTTGCAGTTATGAGCATGCTCTGTATATTCCAGGTTGTTTTTTTTGCAATCACTGCATTAGTAAAAAAGTTCAATCAAATGTACTGGGCTATTTTTATTCCTGCAGATATTTTATACCATGCACTTGTTACCTATTTTCTGTTTACCCTGCGCACAGAATTCCGCTACAGCGATACCAATAAACCTTTAGAAAAAATCAACCTCGCTAATCTGTTTACACTGTTTCGCATCAGCGCTATGCCATCACTGCTCACACTCATCATAGCGAGCAAAGACTACCAGATTAAGCTTATTCTCCTTATATATGTATTTTTTGTGTTTATCTCTGATTTTTTCGATGGTTTTATTTCGCGGAAACTCAAAGAAATAACTCATATTGGGAAAATTCTCGATTCTACAAGTGATTATCTTATTTTGTTTGTTGTTGGTGTTTCCTATCTCTACTACCACATGATAAGCATGACCTTATTTTTTGTTTTATTACTCAGGCTTTTTACCCAGGGTTTTATACAAATAATTGGACTTATTAAAACGAGTTCATTCAATATCCGCTCAACAATTTTCGGGAAAATTGCAGTTGCATCAACAATGGTCTATTTTTTTATTGTTCTCATCAAATTCTTTTATGTTGTTCCGTATCAAGTGTATGATTTGCTTGAAAACCTGCTTATTGGTATATTATGTATATCGATAATCGAAAAATTTATCGTTCTAAAAAAATTTCTTTACCTTTCAAAACAAACTGATACCAGTGGAGGAAAAGAACAATGATAAAATCTGCACTTGAAATAGCGCTGGAAAAAACGAAAGACCTTCAGGTTGATAAAAAAGCTCTCCTTGAGCAGGAAGCAAAAACTGAAGGCAGAAAACTTGCTGGCTCTTTTTTGAATAATCCCGAAGAGATAAACCTCACCGAAGCACTCAAAAAATTTCCTGCTGACCAGCTCGATTACGTTCGCACCGGAATTTTCGAGATACTGCTTGCCAACCTGCAGCTCCCGGTCACCACACCGCTTACTCAAACTCAATCGCGACTCAAATTGATTGCTGAAGGGTTATCAGTAATTGCAGGGAAAACAGCTGCTGCACAACTAAAAGCTGTTGTTCCTCAAATCGAAACATTTCTCAAGCAGTACACCGAGGATTTAGAGCGAGCTGACGAAGCTATAAAAAAACAATTCGCACAACACCTTAAAATGAAGGAACAGGAAATGTCGGCACGAGTTGGCCAGCCGGTCAAAATTAATTCAACAAATGAGTTTAATAAATTTTATGCGCAAAATATAAATCGTATCAAATCGCAGTATCAGGAATATCTCGACCGCATTAAACAGGACCTTGCACGTATCTGCAACATCAAACCTCACCAGGAATAAAATACTCCGTAAACAGTTGCGCTCTCCATAAAGAGCAGCGCTCTGTTCTTAGTGTCATGAAGCTTGTGCACAAAATCAGCATTTTCACATTTTTCGTGACACTAAGCGCGCTGCATGAGCTGGCGGCTTAGCAAGAAATAGTTTATTTTGATTTGTTTTTCGTAAGCCAGACAGCAAGCAACGCTATATCAGCAGGTCTGATACCCGAAATTCTTCCGGCCTGCCCCAGTGTTGCAGGACGAACCTGCGCGAGTTTTTCTCTTCCCTCATTGGAAAGCCCTGTAACGAGTGCGTAGTCAAGCTGTTCAGGAATTCTAACCGTATCAAGGCGGGATAGCCGCGTTGATAATCGTGCCTCTCGCTCCTCGTACCCGCTATACCGGATATCGAGGTAGAGGGTCTCTACCCACTCCCGCGGATAATCCCCTAATGCCGGAATGAGCATACTGAGTTCCAGATCCTGAAGTTCAGGATCGCGCAATGCTTCATATACCGATTTTCCAACATGAACACTGAGCCGTTTGCTGATGCCGGAATCACTGTGAGCAATTCTCCGCTGTTTCATGAGTTCCTGAATTGTTTCGAGCGCTTGTATTTTTTCTCTGAAGCGCAAAAGCCGTTCCTCTGACGCTAACCCAATATGCTCTGAAAGCGGTGTCAGTCTCCTGTCTGCTGTATCCTGTCTCAGTGAAAGCTTTCGTTCTGCTCTGCTCGTAAACATTCGGTATGGTTCTTTAGTACCGAGTGTCACTAAATCATCAATGAGGACGCCAATATACGAAGTATTTCTTGTTACGATAAGTGGCTCTCCGCCTTTAACCTTCATTGCTGCATTGATGCCTGCAATGAGCCCCTGAGCTCCTGCTTCCTCATACCCGGACGTGCCATTTGTCTGACCAGCAATAAATAAACCTTTGAGCAGCTTCGATTCCAGTGTAGCATAGAGCGCCTGTGGATTTACATAATCGTACTCAACCGCATAACCGGGACGCACCATAATTGCAGATTCAAACCCCGGCATCGTTTTAATAAACTCACGCTGCACATCCTCCGGGAGCGAGGATGAAAGCCCATTGAGGTACATTTCATTGGTATAGGTACCTTCTGGTTCTACAAATATTTGATGCCGATGCCGATGTGGGAATTTGACGACCTTATCTTCGATGCTCGGACAATAGCGAGGACCGACCCCGACAATGTCCCCCGAAAAGAGGGGTGATTTATCGATATTTGCTCTGATAATTGCATGAGTGTGTTCATTAGTCCAGGTTATGTAACAGGGCTGATCAGCAAACTCGAGCCTGTCATGCATAAAGGAGAATGGCCTCATGTCAGTATCGGAATCCTGTCTTTCCAGTACTGAAAAATCGATGCTCTCAGCTTTAATACGAGCAGGTGTTCCGGTTTTCAGGCGCCCGACCGGAAACCCATGCGTACGGAGCCAGTCTCCAAGTCCTTTTGCACTGGGCTCACCGAGTCTCCCAGAATCCGCTCTGTAAGGACCGATAAAGATTCTTCCTTCCATAAAGGTTCCGCTTGCTATTACAACAGCACGGGCGGAAATACGGTTTCCTCGTTCGGTAATAACACCCAGAACTGTCCCGTCGTGTTCAATGAGACCTGTCACTGTGTCCATAAAAATGGTGAGATTGCTCTGTTGTTCAAGATGGCGTCGTGCACGCATCGAATATGCAAGTTTATCAGCCTGCGCTCGTGGCGCCTGTACTGCAGGACCTCGTGATCGGTTGAGCATGCGCCATTGAATGAGCGTCTCATCGATGAGAAGACCCATTTCGCCACCGAGTGCATCAATTTCGCGTACCAGGTTTCCTTTAGAGAGCCCGCCAATAGCCGGGTTGCATGACATTTTACCAATTGTATCGGGATTTTGTGTTATGAGCAGTGTGCGGCATCCAAGCCGAGCTCCCGCAAGCGAAGCTTCAATACCAGCGTGTCCGCCTCCGATCACGATAATATCAAAATCCATTACCCATACTCCATTCTCTTCTTTTGCTGTTCGTAAAACACACCGTACCTATGCAGCAGCTTGCGCTTGCTACTTTCCCACGCAGAATTGCGAAAAAACCGAATCCAGAATCATTTCCGGATCAGTATCTCCAACGAGTTCAGCATACACAGCGAGTATTTCTTCAATATCAACATAGTACATATCAAACACATGCTGTTTTGCACAACGTAATTTTTCACGCAATGTCTCGAGCAAATGTACAATACGCTCTAAAACCTCATAGTGTCTCCGCGTCGATACCGAACAATTCAATACAACGCTTGTATTACTATCCGAAATGAGCATACTATACAGCGCCTGCATGAGTTCATGTTCACCGCTTCCCGTTTTTGCTGCTGTTTTAACCCACTGTAGTGCCGTTTGGGTGTTACAATCGGGGACAGGTAATGCATCAGGGCTGTCTACCTTATTCCAAACGCCGATACACCGCTTAAAGCTCTGCATGCGCTCTGCATCTTCCTCGGTGCAACCACGCGTTGCGTCCACCACATACAACACTACATCAGCAGAATCGATAAGAAGCTCTGTTCTCCGCACGCCTTCTGCCTCAATTGAATCCGTTGTATCGCGGAGCCCCGCTGTATCAATGAGCCGTACCGGAATGCCATGAACATCGATCGCAGCCTCAACATAATCTCGGGTTGTGCCATGAATATCGGAAACGATTGAGCGTTCCTCTTTAAGAATACGATTAAAAAGCGAGGATTTACCCGCGTTTGTTTTTCCGGCAAGCACAACGAGCGCACCATCCTGCATGAGCCTCCCTCTGGCATACGATGCTGCAAGCTCGGTACAGAGTGTATATGCTTTTTCAAGCTCAGCTGTCATCACATCAATGGTTTCCCCTGCCTCTTCTTCTCCGTAATCAAGCTGTACAGCACAGGCTGCTGCACAGGCAATAAGGTGGCTATGCAATACTTCAAACTCTGCTTTTAAACCGCCTTTAAGTTTTTTTATTGCTTCTTCCTGTGCCGATTCGGTCCTTGCCTTCACAAGCTCATCGACAGCCTCAGCCTTGAGCACATCGATCTTACCATGATACACAGCTCTAAACATAAATTCACCGGGTAATGCTTCACGAAAACCGTTTCGTACGAGCAGCGACATAATTTTCCGTACAGTGACAGGTCCTCCATGGCACATGATATCCACACCATCCTGTCCAGTCGGGCTTTTTGGAGCACGAAACACTACAAACACGCATTCATCAACAAGCACGGAAGCATCAAGCAAATCTGCAAATAATGCTCTATAGCCTGGCAGAGCCATAAAAGCGTTCTGCCTGCTCGTACATGCAGCTACTTTTTCTATGCAGTGAGGACCTGCACAACGGACAACTGCGAGTGCAGAAACACCTGGCACGGTAGCGAGAGCACAAATATCATCATCAACAGCAAGATAGGACATGCTGTCATAGTACTCTTTATGTACTTTTGAGTGCAAGAGCGCTTAAAAACCACAAACATCATTGCAATTACACGTCTGGTGCATTATTATGTTACTAACAGGGAAATGATACTTACACACTATGCAGTATCAGTACATAAGGAGGAGAATCAATGAAGAAAACTATTGCTCTTGCACTAACACTGCTCATTGCTATAGCTGCAGTAACTGCGCAAGCCAAAGTCAGTGAAAAACAGGAAATAGCAATTTTTGCGCTTGGTTACTATGGTTACAAAATTCCAGTAGAAGCACTCGCTTCCATTGATGTGGAAATCCAGAAAGTTTTCTTGGATTTAGGTCGTTTTACCGTTATTGGCATGGATAAGCGTTTTTCGTCTAACGATGTGAATGAATTTATTAGCCTTATCAAAAAGGCAAAAGAAGAGAATTTTGTCATGCCAGAAAAGTATCGATTTGGCGAAGAAGTATTTACCAAAGAAGATTTTAATAGACTAATTGGTGCATTCATCATTGTAATTCCTGTAGTAACAAGTTATGACAGTCAGTTCAACAAATCACGCAATCAATACGAAACCAATATAAAAACATCGATTACCTTTATTGAAGCGGCTACCGGTAACATGATTGGCGTTGCCGATGTCGAAACTTCCGGTACCAGCAAAGAAACACAATTTAAATCTATTAAAAGTGCTATCGATAGCATTCCTGGCCTGCTCCAGTATGAAATTCGCAAAATATCTCAGTTCCAAAATCAGACAAAAGTGGTTTCATCTAAATTTGGTTCTATTACCATGCTGCTTGGTCAAAACATGGGTGTTAAAAAAGGCGATGAGTATGCCATTATCGTCACTGAAAATGTAGAAGGCTATACCAATGAGCGCGAAGTTGGTCTTATTAAAATAAAAGACGTCGGAACTACAAGCTCAGAGGGTATTGTGCTCTATTCTGATGTTAAAGTAGATAAAGATACTCAGCTCCGGGAAATCCCTCGTCCCGAAGGCGAAGCCTCGCTCTATGCGCATCTCGTTTCATTCGATGATAATTCATCATCAGACGGATCCATCGCAGTAGGGTTAAAGATCAGTCTCACTCGAGGCTATTTTGGACTTATGCCTTATGCGTTTGCACAAATTACTTTCGACGAACCAAAAGGTTATCCAATAGGGTTTGGTGTCGGCGGTGAATATGCAATCTATCTTGGCAGGCTCGAACTGGCTGCGCGTGTCGGTCTTGCCGGCTCAAGCTGTGTGCTCATAACCTGGCTTCAGGATGCTTTTAGCAACTCTGATGACACCTATTTTACCCACTACGGTCTTAATGCAGGAGCATATGTATCCTGGCTCCTCTCACGCGATACAAAGATTTATGCCTCACTCCAGTACGATTTAATGTTAGGTTTACTCGATGGTTTGGGCGAATTGTTTAATAGCTTTTCCGCAACGAGCATTGGTTTAGGAGTTACATTTAAGTAACCGTTCAAATTCCGTACCGTTACCAGAACTATATCTATATACTAGAACAGTACAAGAAGCTCTCCGTTGCGGAGAGCTTCTTTGTATTGTATACTAAAGCAGTATTCACACCGCAATTTGAGGAGACAATTTTTTATGGAAGAAACCAATCTCGAGGGACTGACACCAGAAGATGCTCATGCCTACATTCTGGAATATGCAACGAGCAAGAAGCTCACAGAAAAAGAACGAGAAGCAGTTTTATCCGAAATTGCTGCATGGTCCCAAAAACAACAGCTCGCACAAACTCAAGGTAGAGCAGATCTTGTTGAGGCTGCCCAGAAAAAACTGCAGGAACTCACTGCAAAGCAAGCACAGCTCGAGCAAGAAATAGCGGATCTAACACATAAAATTGATATCATGAAACAACAGCTCCCTCTCCTCAAAGCACGCGAGCGTTCCGTAGACCCCGATCTCTTACTTGCAGAAATGGAAATGACGCTTGGAAAATCTGCTGATGATCTCCTCAAAGAAAAAGAACTAAATAGCTCTATCAATACAATGAACGCGGATGAAGAGCTTAAAAAACTCAAAGAAAAACTTGCCAATCAAGATAAAAGTGAATGAGGGACTCTTATGAAAACTGCTTTACTTCAAGGACATCCTCGTCCATTAGTTTTTGCTCATAGAGGCGCTTCCGCATACGCTCCCGAAAACACGTTGGCATCGTTCAAACTGGCACGAGACCTTGGCGCACCAGGTATTGAACTCGATATTCACCGTTGTGCATCCGGAGAACTTGTCGTGTTCCATGATGACACCACGGAGCGACTGTGCCCTGGTACAAACCACTCTATTATTGATACTCCCTGGAGTGTACTAAAAACGCTCGATATCGGATCATGGAAAGGGTCTCAATTTTCACATGAGCGGCCTATACTGCTTGCCGAGCTCTTTGAAGAATTTGGCACTACTCTGTATTACGATATTGAAATTAAAGCGCGTACGACAGAAGACAGGGGTGCAGAACAGGTTCTCGCAGAACTGCTTACCGCAATGAACATTCCTCCAGAAAACGCAACAATCTCTTCTTTTAACCCAATAGCACTCAAACGGTTTAAGGGATTTGCGCCACACTATGCAACTGCTGTAATTTATTGCAAAAGCAAAGAACTTCCCTGGTACTTGCGATCTGGTGCAGGCAGATACATAGCCGGTTGTGACTACCTAAAACCTGAACACGTTAATGTCTCTCTGGTTACTCAGTTTTTTGATACGGTACGTGGCTATCCTGTCGTTCCCTGGACTGTTGATGATCCAGAACGAGCACAGAGCTTGATTGCTCAAGGCTGCGCAGGTGTCATTACCAATAAACCAGATATCATCCTGCAAGCTCTAAAAGCATAATATAATTATAAGGAGTTCTCCATGGCTGACAATGCAAAAGAAAACCAAAACCAAAAGCCTTCGGTACGCATGAAATTATTTGACATTCTTGGTCTTATCGCTTATTTGCTGCTCATACCACCCATTCTCTCAATGTTTGACATTACAGCACCGCTCACCTTTTTATCAGAAAAGCTCGGAACATGGGGTACCACGCCAATGATTCTTGTTTACTTCTATACGCTCCACTTTCTCCGTATCTTCTTTGGTTCCGATGTGAGACTGACCCCTGTTTTTATCAGCTACATTATGAGTTTTTTACTGTTTTCAATGAGTTTTACCACCATAGGATTTATGCAGTGGCTGTACAATCTTACACATGCTGTACAATTTTTCTCATTTGATCCAGTAAACTGCGTTGCTGCAATGCTCATTGTACTCCTCGGAAATGGGATTAGTGCAGTAAAGAGCGGAAAACTCATTTTAGATGTATTACTGCTCATAGTGCTGCCGGTTGCTCTCATTATTCTTGCAAGTATTTTCCTCATGCCTGCACTGGGAGTTAGCCCCAATGTCATACAGGGGTAAAACAGCTGAACAGTATTCACTGCAAGCGATTGCAGCTTCCACTCATGGCAATCATGAGGAAGCTGTAAAACTATTCAAAGCTGCCTGTGCCCTCGAACCAGATGCGAGTGTGCTTTGGTACAATCTTGGTATTGAATACCTTGCACTCAATAAGCCAGAACAGGCACTGGAAGCTTTTACCAGGGCTGAAACACTTGGAGAAAAAACCGCCGAACTATACAACAATATGGGTCTTGCATGGTATGGTCTCCATTGTTATGAAGAGGCTGAACGCTATTACAGCCAATCGTTACTAATAAACCCAACGTTTCCAGAAGCGCTCAACAATTTTGGAGTGCTCAATTTTGTTCAAGGAAATTATGAAGAAGCCAGACACTTTTTTGAACAAGCAGTAGTCTATAATCCTACATATCAAGATGCACTCATCAATTTACGGGACACGTACGAGACACTAGGACTAACCGAACTTGCCCAAAAAATTGCCACACAAATAGATTTATAGTATATTTATTCTAGTACAGCATATCTGTACTGCCCTGCCTGTTGAGGAGGGTACATTTATGATGCCTATAAGGAGGATCATCATGAAAAACAGGATGTATTTTGACATTGGGTCTATGCTGGACGAAATCTTTGAGGCGGCAAAAAACTTTTCAGAGCAGGCTCAGCAGACTTTTGGACAAGGAAGCCCATTTTTCTCATGGAACGAAGAACATGAGAACATCGATTGGTATCCAAGCTATTCGTATCCGCCGATGAACATTTATCTTACTGCTAACCGTGAACTAGTTTTTGAGTTCGCACTTGCTGGCTTTGATGAAAAGGATATCGATCTGAGCTTTACCGGAGATTATATGAACTTTTCAGCACGAATCGCTCCTACAGCTACAGAAAATCAGGATATCCGCTATTTCAAACGACGGCTGAAACTTAAAGACATAGAAAAACAAAAATACTATGTTCCAACAGACAAGTTTGATCAGCAGGCTGTAAAAGCTGTATTTAAAAACGGTATTCTCCGTGTTACAGTGCCACCAAAAGAACAGCCGGAGCAGCAGGAAGGCATTAAGATTTCCATTATTAGAGAAGAAGACAACGATAATCCTTCATTCTAGCAAACAGATGTCTGGAAATACTGATGCTTAAGAGTAAGGGCTGCCAACTTCAGGGCAGCCCTTGTTATTGTATACTCTTACCATACCTATCGAACAGCGTATGGACACCCTTATAGAACCATGTCTGGTTTTATGCCTGCTGTTTCTTGTGTATGGTGCGCGTCGCTATTACATTGATGCCTGTCCCCATTGCATTCTCTACAACAACAGTACCTCGTTTGACAGGAAGCTTTACTTCCATGCTGTGCAAGTGTTTCAATAAATCTTGAATGCGTTCCTTTGGGAAAGCCTTATCGGTACGGACAGGAAGACGGGCAATACCTGCAAATGAAGGATCAACATCAGCCTTTGCAATTCGCACCGTGGTACAAACAACTCTTTTAGGCTCTAAAAGCTCTTCATATGCGTATTTTTCACCGCGAGGGCACCGGTTACCACTCACAGCAAGCTTATTATCAGCAAGCTTTTCAACAGTAAGATGACAGCCAATTGGACAGGTAATACAAATTAATTCCATAATGTTTTCTCCTTACTGTAAAGCAATCTCAACAACTGGATCTGGAGCGTGCAACGCTGCTTCCAGGTCTGCTGGGGTCAAATCGAGCATAATCATTTCAGAAGGCTGAACATGATTCTTTTTTACTGTTTTTACTACCTGGTTATTTATCTTTACTTCAAGCACTGCACTGTTTTTGACAATGAGCGGCCGCATGTACAATTTATTATTAGCAGCAGCATCTACTTTCATTGGCGCCGTATACCGAATGTTCGGTCCTGCTTTTACTCTCACCTCATGTCCAGGTTTTCTACCTTTTATCCACTGAGCAGCATTTGCTCCTGCACGTCTGCTCTCTTCTACAACATAATCGACAAGGTCATGCACATGGAGCACATTACCGCACGCAAAGACACCAGGCACTGAAGTCATCAGCATAGAATTAACGACAGGACCATTGGTCATGGGATGAAGTTCAACCCCTGCCATTTTTGAAAGCTCATTCTCTGGAACTAAACCAACAGAAAGCAGCACCGTATCGCAGGGAATGGTAAAAGCCTTTTCAGTAATTAGAGCACCATTTTCCAGTGGTGTTATCTCCACAGCCTCTACACGGTCTTTACCAATTATTCTTGTAGTAAGATGTGAGAGATAGAGCGGTATATTAAAATCATGGAGACACTGCACAATGTTGCGTGTTATGCCAGAGGGATAGGGAAGAATCTCTACAACAGCATGAACCTTGCAGCCCACCCAGCTCATGCGCCGAGCCATAATCAAACCAATATCGCCTGAGCCGATAATCACAATATCTTTTCCGGGTATATAACCTTCTATATTAACGAGGCGCTGTGCTAATCCTGCTGTGTATACTCCAGCGGGTCTGTCCCCGGGTATTCTGATATTCCCTCTATTGCGTTCGCGACACCCCATCGCGAGAATGAGAACATCACAGGTAATTTTTAGAATTCCCCATTCTGATGAATAACAGTACAGTATTTTCTTTCCCTCTGCATTTTGAATTTCCATAACGGTTGTCGAAAGAAAATAGGTAATGTTCTGTGCTTTTACCTGGTCTTCAAATTTTTCTGCAAACTCCGGCCCTGAAAGCTCTTCATTGAATTCAATGAGGCCAAAGCCATTGTGAATGCACTGTGTTAAAATTCCTCCGAGATGGGGTTCTCGTTCAATAATGGCACAGGAAACCCCATTTTTAATGAGTTCCAATGCAGCTGCCATTCCAGCAGCACCGCCGCCTATTACTACACCTTCATACTGTAATTCTTTCATAGTGTGTCCCTCAATATAGCACTCTCTTTACTGTTTTTTGTGATTTCTTCCCAGCTCATGCCTGTTTCTCGCATGATAATCTTGATTATTTTATACGTACAAAAACCACCCTGACAGCGTCCCATCTGAGCACGGGTAAAATACTTTATGCCATCAAGTGTTGTATGCCCAGCACGAATTGCTGCCACAATTTCCGCTTCTGAAACTTTCTCGCACCGGCAGATCATGTTTGCATACGCAGCATCTTTTTGTACGAGCTCATCGGTTTCAAAGACACTCAAATCTTTAACATGAGGGCGTTTTTCAATAAAGGGATCGAAATCAACTTTCTCTACAAGTTTAAGCCCAGCTTTTTTTAGAAGCTCTTTTACGTACTCTCCAATTGCTGGACTTGCTGTTAAACCAGGAGATTGAATACCAGCAACCTGAATAAAAGCAGGAACTTTCTTGCTGATATCAATATAAAAATCTTCATCATGTACTGGCCTGAGCCCAGCAAAACTGGTGATTACATCAGCTTCTGATACCGAAGGCACCATGAGCTTAGCAGAACTCAGTATTTTTTCCAAATTTTCTCGTGTTGTTCCCAAATCTCGTTTATCTTCCACACTCTCTGCTGTAGGACCTATAAGGACAGTCCCTTCCACTGTTGGAATAACCAGCATACCTTTTGAAACACTCGTAGGAACTGGAAATATTACACGGGTTGGACGGCATTTTGCCAGCCGGTCTAAGAGATAATACTCACCCTTTCGGGGTTTTATGGAAAACTGTTCAGCACCCATAACATTGGAAACTTCATCAGCATAGAGACCAGCGGCATTAACTACATACTTTGCAGAAACCATGCGTCCATCACGGGAATGCAGTATCCACTCATCACCTT
>ERZ795051.787-NODE-787-length-45638-cov-21.253165_pt1 | contig 45638 bp, 44 predicted proteins | sample MGYA00375135_ERZ795051 | MGnify/ENA primary metagenome ERZ795051 (study PRJEB30180, sample SAMN05720222) | activated sludge metagenome | isolation source: Anaerobic digester | place: Japan | collected 2015-05-26 ... | reverse complement strand
ATATTAATAATACCAACTAAAATTACTGCAATAGTAGCTATTAAAGTATCGCGATTGCCAATATGGCTTAATTCATGAGCAATCACTCCCTCAAGCTCATTGTCATTTAGAATTTCTAATAAGCCGGTATTCAAAGCTAGGGCAGCATGATTTTTATCTCTGCCAGTTGCGAAAGCATTGGGATTTTTATCATTAATTATATAAACTTTAGGCATTGGGAGCCCAGCAGTAATTGTTAAATTTTCTATCAATCTATAAAGATTAGGATTATCCTCTTTTTTCAATTCCTTGGCTCCAGCCATATTTAAAATCATTTTATCTGAATTCCAATAAGAAACTATAGCGAATAACGAAGAAATAATTGCCACAATATATAAAATTGAAGGGTCTTCATAAACTTGAGCAAAAACCCAACCTAAACCAATAATTAAGCCTAAAAAAAGCATTAGTAAAAAATAGGTCTTAAAAACATTTTTTGAGATTTGATCGTAAACTACCATAATTTATAATTTAGATTGCCTCAAATTTTTATTGTAATCAATTTAAAACTTAACTTTAACTGGTTCTTTTTCTAGTTCATTTTGAGTTTCAAACATCTCTCTTTTAGTAAATTTAAAAAGTTTAGCAAAAATCATTGAAGGAAAAGTACTAATAGCTATATTATAATCTCTTACTGAACCATTATAAAAACGTCTAGCGGCTTGAATTTTATCTTCAGTATCAACCAACTCTCTTTGGAGCTCTAAAAAATTTTCATTGGCTTTCAGCTCAGGATAATTTTCAGCAACTGCAAATAACGACTTTAAACTTTGCGAAAACTGATTTTCTGATTCGGCTTTTTCTTGCAAATTTTTAGCTTCCATTGCTTTAGCCCTTGCCTCAGTTACTTTCTCAAAAACTTCTTTTTCATGCTGCATATATCCTTTAACTGTTTCAACCAAATTGGGAACTAAGTCGTATCTTCTTTTTAATTGAACTTCAATATCAGCCCAAGCTTCATCAACCCTAATTTTCATTCTTACTAAATTATTATAAAGAACAATTCCCAAAATTATTAAAACTGCTAAAATTATTAAAACATAAACCATATTTTTATATTAAAATTAATTAGTTTTAATTATAGCATAAATTTAAGAAAATAAAAGGTTCGTTTTAAAACGAACCTTTTATGAAATTTCTATTAGTATTCTTCCTCATCAGAATAATCTGGCATTGAAGAAGCTGGATTAACCTGCTTTTTTTCTGGAATTTCGCTAATTACTGCCTCGGAAATTAAAATTAGACTAGCAACTGAAGAAGCATTAGATAAAGCGGTTTTGACGACTTTGGTTGGATCAATAATACCTTCTTTTACCATTTCTACAAATTCTCCTGTTAAAGCATTGAATCCTACTCCTGGTTTATTTTCTTTCATAAGATGGGTAAAAACATCTTCTGGAGCTTTACCAGCGTTTTCCACAATGGTTCTTAAAGGATATTCCAAAGCTCTTAAAAGAATATCAACTCCCTTAGCTTCATCTCCAATAACTGGGAAATACTCGCTTTTGTTGTTAGTCAATTCTTTAGCAATTTCAAATAAAGCAATTCCTCCTCCTGGCACTATGCCTTCTTCTAATGCGGCTCTAGTAGCATTGATTGCGTCTTCTATTCGATATTTCTTTTCTTTCATTTCGGTTTCAGTAACTGCCCCAACTTTCAAAACAGCGACTCCGCCTGAAAGTTTGGCTAATCTTTCGGTTAATTTTTCCTTATCAAATTCTGAATCAACTTTTTCAATCTGAGATTTAATTTGCTTAATTCTTTTTTCAATTTCCGATTTCTCTCCTTTGCCATCAACAATTGTGGTGTTATCTTTATTGGCTACAATCCTACGAGCTTGTCCCAACATTGATATATCAGTGTTTTCAAGTTTTAATCCTAAATCTGAAGTTATTACTTTTCCGCCAGTAACAATTGCTATATCTTCTAACATTTCTTTTCGTCTGTCTCCAAATCCGGGAGCTTTTATGGCTAAAGCTGAAAAAGTACCCCTAATTTTATTAACAATTAAAGTTGCTAAAGCTTCTCCTTCAACATCGTCAGCAATAATTGCAATATTCTTTTTTCCTGCTTGAATTACTTTCTCTAAAATTGGCAGTAAATCATTCATTGAAGAAATTTTTTGATCAGTAATTAAAATATAGGGATCATCTAAAACTGCTTCCATTCTTTCAGTATCAGTCATCATATAAGGAGAAATATAGCCTTTATCAAATTGCAAACCTTCGACTACTTCCTTTGAAAAACCCAAAGTTTGGGATTCTTCAACAGTCACCACTCCGTCTTTTCCAATATCATTAAATACTTCGGCAATCAATTTTCCTATTTCTGGATCATTGGCTGAAATTGAAGCTACTTCTTCAATTTTCTTTTTATCTTCGATTTTTACGCTTTTTTCATCTAACATTTTAAGAGTCTTTTCAACTGCTTTATCAATTCCCTTTTTTAAAATTACCGGATTAGCTCCAGCTGAAATTTGGTTAAACCCTTCATTAACGATCGCCTGAACCAACAAAGTAGCAGTAGTTGTACCATCACCAGCTATATCAGCGGTTTTTTCAGCAACTTCTTTTACTAATTGGGCAGCTACATTTTCTAATTTATTTTCTAAAGATATTTCTTTAGCAACCGTAACTCCATCTTTAGTAATAACCGGAGATCCGTAACTCTTTTCTAAAATCACATTTCTTCCTTTCGGTCCCAAAGTAACTTTTACAGCATTAGCTACTTTATCTATTCCTCTTTTTAAAGATTCTCGCGCTTTATCTTTATATAAAATTTCTTTAGCCATATTTTTGTATTTTAAAAAATTAATTAATTATTCAATAATTGCCAAAATATCATCTTCTTTGCAAATTAGATATTCTAATTCTTTGCCAGTATCGTCTTTTAGTTTAATTTCGTCCGGCCCATATTTTTTAAATAACACTAGATTTCCAACTTTAACTGTTATCGGGATTCTTTCCCCTTTATCATTTAACTTTCCTTCTCCAACTGCCAAAACTCTTGCTTGTTGAGGTTTTTCTCCTTCAGCAGTATCGGGGATAATTATTCCAGTTTGAGTCGTCTTTTCTTCTTTGACTGGCTCAAGCAAAATATTATCAAAAAGAGGTTTTATCTTCATATTTTTTTATTTATTAATTATTAATTAAACAATTAGCAATTAATATCTAAGATTGCTAATTACAGATTTTAGCAACAAAAATTTGTTTGTCAAGAGCTATAGTTAATTACTCCTTGGAATTGTGTCTCTTCCACAGAGTACATTATTACATTCTATTGGCAACATACCAATCTAAGATTTGACGAGAAACTCCAGTAGCGGATGCTCCGCTTTCTCCACCGCTTTCAATAAGCACCACCAACAATATTTGGGGATTATCGCTTGGCAAATAAGAAACAAACCAAGCATTAACTTTAGTTAAATCAGAACTTATTTGAGCGCTTCCAGATTTACCAGCAACTTTTATTGGAAAATCTAAAAAATAATTTGCAGCTGTCCCTATTTTAGTTGTTAATTCCATTCCTTCTTGAACTGTCTTTAAATTTTGGGAATCAACATTTAATTGTTTAACAACTTGTGGATTATTTTCTTGCAAGACTTTTTGGGTTTCGCTATCAATTATTTCTTTGACTAAAAATGGTTTTAAAATTTTTCCTCCGTTAATTAAAGCTGAATAATTTACAGCTAATTGCAAGGGAGTAGTTCTAATATAACCTTGGCCAATTGATAAATTATAAGTATCGCCTATTCTCCAAATATCGTTTAATTCTTCTTTTTTCCATAAACTACTAGGCACTAAGCCGGGTTTCTCTCCAAACAAATCAATTCCAGTTTGTTTTCCCCAATTAAAATCTTTTAAATAATTTTCCATTTTATCAACTCCTAAACCGATTTGGTCTTTATATCCTCCACCAATGCTATAAAAATACACATCGCAAGATTTAGCTATAGCTTCAGCCATATTAACTTTTCCATGAATTTGCCAATCTCTAAAAATTTGAGGCCTATTAGGATCATAAGGATTTTCAACAATTATCATTCCGTCTTGATCGTTAATTTCCTTTAAGGGAGAAATAATTTTTTCTTCAAGGGCCATCAAAGCAATAAATGGCTTAATAGTTGAGCCAGGGCTATATTCTCCAGAAATGGTTCTATTAAAGAATGGCTTCCGGAAATTCTCGTTTAATTTTTTAAACTCGGCTTCGTCTAAAGCAAAGCTAAATAAATTATTGTTATAACCCGGAACGCTGACCAAAGCTAAAACCTCTCCTGTTTGAGGATTTAAAGCCACAGCGCTTGCGCCTCCAAATTTATTACCAATATAATTATTTAATATTCCATAAATTTCTTGTTGAAATTGAGCATCAATTGTAAGTTTTAAAGAATTGCCGCTTTTAAAACCAAATTCATTTTCTTGATTTATAACTTGTTGTAAAGCATCTACTCGATAATTTATCGCTCCTTTTGTTCCTCTTAACTCATTATCATAAAAAGCCTCCAGACCACTTCTGCCAATTCGGTCATAACTAGTAAGTTCAGAATCGCTTTCTAAATCTTTATTAGTGGCAAGCGAAGTGTAGCCAATTACATGAGATAATGGCTCATTAAAGCTATAAACTCTTTTAAAATTTCCGACTATCTTTAAGCCAATTAAATTTTCTTCTTGAACAAATAATTTATAAGCTTCTTGAGTTGTTAGGTTTTCAATTAAAACATTGTCCCCTTCCTCTAATTTTAAATTTAATAAGTCAAGTAATTCATTTTTGTCTTTATCTAAAATTTTGGAAAGTGTGTCCACTGTTAAATCTTGATTTTCTTTGTTTTTTGAAAAATCACTTGGGACTATAACCAAATCATAAAAAATCTGGTTATCTGCTAAATTATTATTAAATTTATCTAAAATCAAACCCCGAGGAGCTTCTAAAAAAACGCTTTGTAAAGAATTAGCTAAAGCTTTTTGAGAATACTGTTGATATTTAAAATACTGATAATAAAAAGAAGCTCCTAAAAAAAATATTAATGAAAAAATTGCTAAACCTAAAATGATAAATACATAAATTTTATTTATTGGAAACTGTAAACGATTTTTACCGTCATCTAAAAGAATTTCTTCTATTTCTATTTCATTTTTAGATCTCTTGCTAAACTTTTTCATAACTAAATATAGTTTTAATAGCCAAATCAATAAGTAAAAATACTATCAGCCATAGAAAACTAGCAACATAAAATCCAAAATTTAAATATAAATTGCTTAAATTTAAGACGTTCAACATAAAAAAAATAAGTATTGCCCCGCAATAACTTATTATTATTTTCAAATAATATGAAAAATTTTTGAAATTATTATCTAAAAAATATTTAAAGCCAATAAGAGCTAAAATAAATAATTCGCTAATTAAAATATTAATATCAAAATTTAAAGCTAATAAAATTGCCAAAGGCATGGAAGCTAATAAGTTAATTTTGAATTTTGAAATAATAAAAAACAGCCAGCTAATAGAAATTACTCCACTTATGCTAGATATGTTTGTTAAAAAATCTATAGCAAAAATAGGAAAGGTTAACAAATAGCTTAAAATCATCTACTTAAAACGTTTTTAATTACTGACACGTTTTTTAAACCCTCAAAAGAAAATGCTGGTTCAATTATTACTTTAGTAAATGAAGGTGTTATTGATTTATCAATACTTACTACTTTGCCTATCAATAATCCTGAAAGATAATAACCATCTTGGCCAGAAGATTCTACTAAATTATTATCATAAATATAATTGCTATCAAGATAGTCAATAATTAATCTATTTTTTTCATAAGTTAAAAGACCAGTCTGATTTGTTGGTAAAAGACTAACCATAATTTTTATATTGGGACTAAAAATTGTTTCTACTTCACTATAATTTTGATAAACTTTTTCTATTTTGCCAACTAAAGTTCTATTATTAACTATTACTAAATCGTCTTTATTAATACCGGCTTCTTCTCCTTTATCAATAATTATCTTACTTAAACTGCTCCCCGGTTTAATGCCTAAAATTTTAGCTTGAGTTATTAAAAATTTACCAAAATCGGAATTTTCTTCCGGGACCAATAATTGTTCTTGCAAAACTAACATCTGTTCTTTCAAAATCCTGTTTTCTTCTTCCAAATTTAAAATTCTTTGATAACTTTCATTAGAATTTATAAAAACAATTCTTGTTAAATTAAAATTTGATGAAAAAAAATTTAAAATATTAAAATAAAAATTAGTTAGCCCTTCTTTAAAAACTAAAAATAGAATAATTATTAAAATAATTATTCCAATTATTAAACTATTCCTTAAATTAAAACGCATTTAAACATTATAGTTAAATTATTAAGGTATTTATTATTTAGGAACTTTTTCTAATTCAACTGGAACTAAAACATCCCTTAATTTATCTAAATCTTCCAAAACAATTGAAGTTCCCCTAACAACTGAAGTTAAAGGATCTTCAGCAACTTTAACCGGGACTCCGGTTTTTTCTGCTAAATATTTATCTAAATTTTTTAAAAGGCTTCCGCCGCCAGTCATTACTATACCACTGGTTATCAAATCAGCCACTAATTCTGGAGGAGTTTTTTCAATTGTTTCCTCAACTGCTTCAACTAAATTATCAATCGAACTTTTTATAGCTTCTCTAATGTGCTTTTCTTTAATTACTATTTCTTGCGGCAAACCAGTTACTAAATTACGGCCTCGAATATAAGCTTCTTTATTTTCGCCAGTATCTATTACTGAACCAATATTAATTTTTGCTTCTTCTGCTGTTCGTTCACCAATGCTCAATTTAAATTCATCTCTAATATAATTTATTATATCCTCATTTAATTTATCGCCAGCATATCTAATGCTTTTAGAAACAACTATTCCTCCTAAAGAAATCACAGCCATTTCAGCTGTACCTCCTCCAATATCTAAAACAAAATTTCCTATTGCTTCACCAACTGGAAGTTTTACTCCAATTGCGGAAGCCATAGGCTCTTCAATCAAATAGACTTCCCTGGCGCCAGCATTTTTGCCAGCTTGAATAACTGCTCTTTTTTCAACTTCAGTTGCCCCTAAAGGAACTCCAACTACTACTCTTGGCCTATTTAAAAATAAAAGTTTTTGAGAATCGGTTGTTTTTTCAAAAAAGTATTTAAACATTTTTTCAGTAATTTCAAAATCAGAAATAACTCCATTTCTTAAAGGCCTAACAGCTACAATATGAGAAGGAGTTTTGCCAACCATATTTTTTGCTTCTTTGCCCACAGCTACAATTCCTCCTGTTTTCTGATTAAGAGCAACTACTGATGGCTCATTTAACACTATTCCCTTACCTTTAAGATAAACCAAAGAGTTGGCTGTCCCCAAATCTATTCCAATATCTTTAAAAAACATTTTTGAAAGATTTTCAAGCATAATTTATTATAACCCAAACTTATAAAAAATTCCACTCTTAATAGTTTGAATTATTTTAGTCAAAGATTAGAACTATAAGCTAACAAGGACTTTATAAATAACAATAGTTGAAATTTGAAAATTAAATTATTAAATTACTCACCCTTAGATTTTATTTCTTTTTTAAGGAAACTTATTAACTTATTTTGGTCAATAAGCTGGATTTTTTTGGAATTTCTTTTTTTGATTTCAATTTGATTCTTTAATAAAGTTTTATCACTCACAATTAACCTATAAGGAATGCCTATTAAATCAGCATCTTTTATTTTTTCAGCAAAAGTTGCTGAAACTCGATCATCAAATAAAACTTCAAAGTTATTCTTTAAAAGAAGCTGATAAACTTTTTGAGCTTTTTTGTCGTTTTTAGTTAATGATAATAAATGAATTTGAAAAGGAGAAATATTTAATGGCCAAATAATTCCATTTTTATCATTAAAGGCTTCAACAACTACCCCCATTATTCTTCCTATTCCTATTCCATAACAACCCATTAAAACATTTTTCTCTTGACCGGTTTTATCTTTATAAACTAAATTAAATGGCAAGCTATATTTATCTTTAAGCTTAAAAATATTTCCTACTTCGCTTGCTTTTTCTTTTCTTAAGTTTTTATTTCCACATTGAGGACAAGTTGGTTTGTCGGTTGCTATTTCTTTATTTAAAGCTACCCTGCAATTATCGCAAATAAAAATAGTATCTTCTCCTTCTTTAATTAAAGTTTGAAATTCGTGAGAATATTTTGAAAAAGTTCCTCCTGAAGCATAGGTTAAATAAGTAATTTCTGAAAGACCAACCCTTTTAAAAATTTTAAAATAAGCTTCTTTTACTTTTTGGTAATAATTATCCAAATCCTCTTCATCTTTATGAAAAGAATATAAATCTTTCATTAAAAATTCTCGAGTGCGCAATAATCCTGATTTTGGCCTTTTTTCATCTCTAAATTTCGTTTGAATCTGGAAAACTGCTTGGGGTAAATCACGATATGAAAAAACAAATTTTTTCATCAAAGGCGAAACTACTTCTTCATGAGTCGGTCCTAAAACCAAATCTGTTTTAGAATAAAAACTTGTAAATTTAAATAAAGTATCAAGATTTTCCCATCTGGCAGTTTTTTGCCAGTTGCTTTTGGGTTGAAGTACGGGCATTAGAATTTCTAATGCATCTAACTTTAACATTTCTTCTCTAATTATTTTTTCTATCTTTTTTAAAGTTAAAAAACCTAATGGTAAAAACGTATAAACTCCGGCCATTAATTTATCAATATAGCCGGCTCTAATTAATAAATCAGAATTAATTGATTTTTCATCCTCTGGACTGGTTTTTAAAGTTTTAGTAAAAAGTTGGGATTGAAGCATATTTTTAAATTAATCTTTGAATATCAAGATAAGTAATTATTACAAATAAAATTAGAAGAAATGCCATACTTATAGCATTAGTTATAATTTCAACTTTCGGAGAAATTGGTTTTTTACTGATTTTTCCAATCAAAATTAACAAAGCTTTTCCTCCATCTAGAGCGGGTAATGGCAAGAGATTAAAAACGGCCAAATTTAAAGATATTAAAGATATTAAGCTTAAGAGAGATTTAATTCCCATTTCTCTAGCTTGAGAAACATAAGAAGCAACTCCTACTGGACCAGAAACCCCGGTAAAATCTCCTTTAGTAAAGATATTAGAAAAAACTTCAATTAAAGCTTGGAAAATATAAACCGAAGTTTGAAGGGACTGCTTAAAAGCAATTCCAGCTGCTTGAAAAAAGGGATATTTAACCATTCCAACTTCTGCTAAGGCAATTCCAATTTTATTATCAACTGGAGTAGCATAGAAAGAAAGTTCCTCGTTATTTCTTTGAACTATAATTTCAATTTCCTTATCATTATTTTGAGAAATAAAATTCTGAACTTCAGTTGTAGTTAAAGGTTTTATTTCCTCTTGAGAAGTCTTGAGCTTTAAAATATAGTCTCCAGCTTTTAACCCAGCGTTTTGTGCTGGAGTATCTTTTAAAGTTTCAACAATTGCCACTCTGATATTTTCGGCAAAATTTTTATTTTCGCTGGTTATAGCTGCTTGAGAACCAGAAGCAAACAAAAACCATAAAATTAAAAAACCTATTAAAAAATTTGTTAAAACTCCGCAAAAAACAATTATTAGTTTTTGCCAAACTGGTTTATAGATAAAAGCTCTATTTTTATCAATTGGTTGGTCTTTTTTATCTGGTAATTCAAATTCTGCTTCATTTTCTCCATAAATTTTTACAAATCCCCCAATTGGCAAAGAATTTAAAGAATAAAGAGTTTCACCAATTTTTTTACTCCAAATTTTAGGAGGCAAACCAATTCCAAATTCTTCAACCCATACTCCAAATTTTTTAGCCGCTAAAAAATGTCCAAATTCGTGGACAATTACTAAAAAACCTAAAATTAAAATAACTATTAATGCTGTAACCATGAGCTATTAAAATCCCTTTAATTCTTCTTCTTTTCTTTTGGAAATCTCAGAAATCTGATTATTAAATTCATCAACTTCTTTTTGCAAAAGCTCAATTAAGCGGTATTTATCATCTTCAGTGATTTCTTTCTGTTCAAATTTTTCTTTAATTTGTTCTCTAACTTCATCTCGACTATTTCTAAATTTGATTTTAAATTCTTCTTCTTTTTGATTAAGCATTTTAATTAAAGTTTTTCTTTTTTCTTCTGTCAAAGGAGGAAAAATAACTTTCAAATTTTTACCCTCTCTTGAGACATTTACTCCCAAATTGCTACCAGTTATAGCTTTTTCAATAATTCCCAGATTGGTTTCGTCCCAAACTTGAACGATCAAAATATTGGGCGGTTGAACAGCAATTGAGGCTAACTCTTTCAATTTCATTTTATTACCATAAGCTTCAACTGTTAAATCTTCAATAATAGCCGGAGAAACCCTGCCGCTTCTTAAAGAATTTAAATCCATTTTAAAGCTTCTAATGATTTCCTGCCAATTTTTTCTAAATTTGCTAATTATTTCGTCCATATATAATATTATACCACAATCTTTAAATTTAAAGTAAAAAGCTAGTTTTTAAAGCTAAAATCTTAGAAGAAAAGCTATTTAAAGGCTTCATTTCAAATTGCGAATTTAGAGCTTTAAAAGCTAAAAGATTGCTATTTATTTCAATATTTCTATTTTTAGTAAGCAAATAAGTATTCCCTATTGTTAGTTTTTGAACAACTTCATCTCTTAAGACAATTTGCCAAATATCCCAAATATTTTCTAACATATTTTGGTACTTTGAAATTAAATAAATTTTATTCGCTTTACTAATTTTTTCTAAAGATAAAACAAGTTTAACTTTCTTTTCAAATTCTTTTAAAATTTCTTGATTAGTTATAAAATCATAAGCCAATCCAATTCTTAGAAAAGAATACCTAGCGATTTTATCAATTAATTTTTCATCGCTTAAATTATTTTTTAATAGTTCTTCTATTTCTTCTTTTTTAGCTAAACCAAAATATATCTTTAATAAACGGGAATAAATAGTTTCTAAAAGCAAATCTGGTTGAGAAGTTATTAAAATAACAATCGAATTTTTGGGAAGTTCTTCTAAGGTTTTTAAAAAAGCGTTTTGAGCTTCAATTGTTAATAAATGAGCGTTATCTATTAAAACTACTTTTTTATCAGAAATTAAGGGAGTAGAATTTAAAAATTTGATAATATTTTTTACTTCATCAATTCCATAAGATTCTTTTTGTAAAAATAAAAAATCAGCATTATTTTTTGAAAGGCAAACTCGACAATTATTGCACCCTCCAAAAATTTTGTTTTCGCAAAAAATTCCGCGAATAAATTCTTGAGCAATTGTTTTTTTGCCAACTTTTTCAGGACCCCAAAATAACAAACTAACTGAGAACAAATTCTTTTTTAAGAAACCATTTAAAATCTTTATTTGATTTTCATAGTCAATAATCATACAACTTTAAACCATTTTAAAGAGCTTTTTTAGCTTGTCAAGTATTTATTTTAATAAAAAATCCCGTAAATTTACTACGGGATAGTTTCGAATTATCTTTATTGATTAACAATATTATTATATTTTAAAAATAAAATAATAAGAAATAAAAAAAGCCTGCGCTTTAAAGCGCAGGCATATAGAAACCTATGGTTCACTCTGCAACTCAAGAATTTCTTGCAGAGTGAACCCTAGGGGTCTTGAACTCTCGGCCCATTCACTTCCACCATTAGGTGGGAAGAGTCGTGGGAGACACAAATTCATTGTGTCTCCTTTATAGACAAAGGAATCTTTTTCTGGCTTGCTCAAACCCCCAAACCCGATGACTATTCCTAACTCATTTAATGCCTCAAATTCTTTGCTACAAGACTCATGAGGCCACGAAATTGAGTAGACACGAATAGCCATATTTTCATATATTTCGTCTATAGACTGTTTTAAGTCTTTGTACAAAAAATCGCGGGTTTCAAATCCGAACTGACGATGAGATTCCGAATGGGTTCCGAAGCTAAAGAATCCGGAACTCTTCGCAACCCTAAAACTTTCCCAGCAAGAGTCATCTTTGCATTTAGAACTTTCTGAGCCCCCCATGTTCCACGTCCAAATGAAAGACTCTATATGGGGCTTATACCCGTATCTTTCCTCTAATTCTGTAAATTGTTTAATAATACTCTCATTAGACGATAAAGACGTATTACCGGAATCTGTTGTTAATACAACAGACCTTTTTGGGAGATCAAGCCAACCCTCCACAAACCCTCTTAATTCATGAATAGTCACAAAGTGATACTCATTTTGCATCAAGTAGCTAATCTGGTTATAAAAAGCCTCGGGGCTTAGGGAATAAGCCCCACCATACATATTATAGTTATTCCCGTGTAACTCAAACGCGACTACTCTACTAGCAACCCCAAACCTTGCTATATCATTATATAATTTCCCCCAATAATCATCAGTCAGATAGTACTCTTGGATGTCTCCATATTCTTCCATTAAACCCCTTATCCTTTGCCTCTGGGCTTCAAATATGGGAGTCGGGGTAGATGTGGACGTAAAAGTCGGGGTAGGTTCAAGGGTTGCTGTTGAAGAAAAAGTAAAGGTTGAGGTTACAGCCGGGATCCTTGTCTCAATAAAAATCTGTTCTTTCTCTACAGGGTTATAGTTATCCATAATAACTTCACCCTTACTTATGCATCCATTTACAATTAAGGTAAAACACACCGTCAACACAAACATTAACATTAAAAACAACACATTTTTCTTTTTCCTTTTCATCTTATCCTCCTTGCCTCTGTTGAATAACAGAAGCACTAAAAATTTTATTTTTTTATTTTAAAGAACTATTATATTATAGCATAAAAATAATAAAAAATCAAGAGTTAAATAATCTTGATTTTAATTAAAAGAATTTATTATTTGAAAGTTTGTAAAGATCTCTTATAAAGTTCCAAATTATCCAAAATAATGCCGGTTCCTTTGGCTACGCATAATTGAGCTTCATCAGAAACATAAGCCGGGACTCCAATGTTTTTATAAATAATTTCATCAATATTTCTTAAAAGAGATCCACCGCCTGTTAAAATCATTCCTTTTTCAATAATATCAGCTGATAATTCTGGAGGAGTATCGCGCAATACATTTTTAATTGCTTGGATTATTTCTTTAAGCTGTGGCTGGATTGCTTCAGCTATATCGTTCGAAGAAACTTCAATATCTCGCGGAAGACCAGAAACAATATCTTGGCCTTTTACTTTTGTAACTTCTTTTTCCTTTTCAGAAAGCGGCAGGGCGCTGCCTATTTCAATTTTTAGTTGTTCCGCTGTTACATCGCCTATTGAAAAATTATATTTTTTCTTTAGAAAATCGCTGATAGCATTATTCATTGCATCACCTGCTATCCTTATTGAATTCCAGGAAACGATTCCTCCCAAAGAAATAACCGCAATTTCGGTTGTCCCACCTCCAATATTAATAATCATATTACCCGAAGCATTATTAATTGGAATTCCAGCTCCTAAAGCAGCTAATACTGGTTCTTTAACAATGTAAGCATTTTTAGCCCCTGCTTCACGAGCTGCGTCAATAACTGCTTTTTGTTCAGTTGAAGTACTACCAGCTGGAACTGAAATTACTACATCGGGTTTTATAAAATTCCAAAAACCGCAAGCTTTATTTATAAAATATCTTAAAATAGCTTGAGTTACTCGGTAATCAGCTATTACTCCTTCTCTTAATGGCCGATAAACTATAATATCGCTAGGAGTTTTGCCTAACATTTCTTTAGCTTCTACACCAATTGCTAAAACCTTATTATCTGGTTGAGAAACTGCTACTACTGAAGGCTCGTTAATAATAATTCCCTTTTGAGGAACAAAAACTAAGGTAGTGGCTGTTCCCAAATCTATTCCTAATTTTTTAACTGGCATAAAAAATTATAAAATATTTTTTAATTTTTTACAATTAATAACCTAAATTGCGATATTGGCAAAAAGAACAATCACTACTAGGATCTGGCAAAGGAGAATTTAAAACTTCAGCTATCTCTTTAAGAGTTTGGCTAACTAATTCTGGTTTAGTTTTTATTTCTTCAATTTCAACTTTAAATCCCAAAGGATTATTAAAATCTAAATTATAAGGATCTAAATACCAATTTGCCAGATAAGCCAAATTTGTGGTTTTTAGATTAAGATTTTTTAAATTATCATTGTTCATTAAAAGATAGGTATAAACATTCATTTGAAAAATATGGTTTTTATTTATTTCCTTTAAGGGAAATCCCCTAGTCTTGTTATCCAAGGGAACAATACTTCCATCGTCTAGAATTAAAGCATCATCTAGCATTCCTTCAAGTTTTAAATCCAAATCTTTCAAATAAACAGATAGTTTTTTCGATCTTAGAAAAGAAATTAAACTTTGATCTTGTAATAATTTTGCTGGCAATTTATTTGCTAATAATGGCGGAATCTCGTTTTTACCTCTATAATAATCGAAATATTTTTTTAAAATATTGTCAATACCAGTAGGAACAGTTGAAAAAGGAGAAGAGGGGCGATTTATTTTTTCTTTAATTTTAAAATAAAAACACCTGGGACATTCTAAATATAAATTTAAAGAAGTTGCCGAAAGAGTATACATAAAATTTATTTTTTAATTATAGATATTTTATTTGGCTGAAAAATTGGTTTTTAAATAATTCAAAATAACATTAACATCTCCGTGAAGATCTATAGAATTTAAAAGAATAATAGCAATTGGTCTTTTTTGACCATTAAAATCAACCTCAAAAGCAGCTACGATAGTTTTCCCAGCCTCAGGGGTTTCACCTATCTTTCCCCCAATAAAACCATCTTTTTCAAAATTATTAAAATTTCTTAAATTAGTCAATTGAGAATTATAGGGACTTTCTTCAAAATTTCCATTAGTTAATTTTAAAATAAAACTTCGATTATTATAAAGATATTTTAAAAGCAAAAATAAGTCTTGAGGAGTTGAAATATTATTTTTTGAAATGCCCGAGGGATCTTCGAAGCTACTATTGGTCATTCCAATCGATTTAGCCTTATTATTCATTAATTTTATAAAATAATCTCTGCCAGTAAAATTAGCCAAAGCTTCAGCTGCTTCGTTTGAAGATTCTGATAATAATAATTTAAGTAAATCGTAAACAGATATCTTTTGATTTGGCTGAAGTCTGGGAATAGTGGTCTCAATTAAAGATTGCGGATCAACTATTATTTGTTTATCTAAATTAATATATTCAGTAGCAACCAAAGCAGTTATTAACTTTGAAATAGAGGCTATTGGAACTTTACTTTCTGAATTTTTTTCAAGAAAAACAAAATTGCTTTTTAAATCTGCAACTAAATAATTATTAGCAGAAATAACTGGTTTCTTGTATTGATAGCTAAAAGCATCCTTTTCAAAATCTTTTTCCAAAACTAAAACCGGTATCCCGATTTTAACTCTATCATAAAGTTCTTTAGCATCTTCATTTGACAATCTAATGCAACCTCCGGAATAATTGGAGTCTACGCTTGTTCCATCTGGATAATATGGCCAGCCATGAATAAAAAAGTTTCCTTCAAACTGCATGCTAAAAGGCATATAAACATTTCCAAAAGTTGAAAAGTGATTTATTTCTTTGGTGCCAATCTTATAAATTCCAGCGGGCGTTTCCCACCACGAACCTTCTTTTCCTTTGGATAAAATATTATACTTTTGTTTTACTATACCTTTCTCATAAAAAATTAATTCCATAGAAGTCAAATCTGCTTTTATGAAATCAGCTTTTTGATTTATTAAATCCTCCTCTACTTTTTTAAAATATTCAAAATCTATAACGCTCATTAAGGGATTAAAGCTATTCATTATAAGATTGTTATCAAAACCGGATGTCTGGGGCAAAATTAAATTATAATTATAGACTTCATCTTTGGAATAAAAAATATAAAAACCAATTGCTAAAATAATTATTATGGGAATAGCAAAAGCTGTTTTTTTATCTAATTTTAAATTTTTAAAAAATAGTTTTAATTTAACTTGAAAATAAGCAAGCTCTACCGTTATCTTACTCCAACCTTTTTCAATTAAAGATTTTTCTATTTGAGAAAAAGGAATATTGTTATTTAAACTCTTTTCTAAAAAATTATTTAATTCTCTTGCCATTTCTATTATTTTTCTTTGCCTTTATTTTCTAAACGGCTTGCTAAATTTTTGACTCGTGGAGTTTGGAATTTAACATTTTGAGGCTTTATTACTTTTTTCTTTTCAACTTTATATTTTCGATTATTTCTTTTTGCCATAAATTTATCTTTTATAGTCTATCACTTTTAAATAACTTTTAAAATACCCCGGTTATGCTAATATAATAAAGTATGACAAAGAAAAATATCGGAATTAGAATTTTGATTTTAACTATTCTAATAATTGGCTTTTCAATTTTTCTTTCTTTTAAATCTCAACCGCCCCAAAACCAAGAAAACCCCAATCAAGATTCTAGTCCCAACCAAGATAATTTAATAGATTCTCAAGCTGTTAATATTTACCCTTTAGTTTTTAACGAAATTATAACTAATCCTAATTTTGATAATTTTCAAAATTCTACTTCAACTTCTGGAATATTTATAGTTTATCCAAATTCTAATTTAGAAAAAATAGTAGCTGATTTAAAAAAGGAAGGGATCTTAGTAAATGATTTTTATTTTTATTGGCAGCTTTTAGCAAGCGGCACTACCCAAATTCAACCCGGAGGCTATGCGGTTGATAAACCAATGGATCCAATAATACTATCTCAGATTTTAACCTCAGAGCCTGATCTTTTATGGATTACGATTCCCGAAGGACTTCGAAAGGAAGAAATAGCTTTTAAAATTGCTGAAGTCTTAAATTGGAATGAAGACCAAATTAAACGCTTTATAATTTATAACAATAATAATCAAGATTATAAAGAAGGAGTTTATTTCCCAGATACTTATTTAATACCTAAAAATGAAGAGCCGGAAAAAACAGCTCAAAGATTAATTAATAAATTTCAAGAGAAAATTTCTCCCTTTAATGAAGAATTAACGAACCAAAATATAAGCTGGTTGACTGTTTTAAAATTAGCTTCGATTATCCAAAGAGAAGCTGGTTCTGAAAAAGAAATGTCCTTAATTTCTGGAATTTTATGGAATAGGCTTGATAGCAATATGAATTTAGAAGTTGACAGTAGCTTGCAATATATCAAAGGAACTAAAGATAATTGGTGGCCACAGGTTACTCCTCAAGATAAACAATTAGATTCCCCTTATAATACTTTTAAATACAAGGGTCTGCCGCCAACTCCAATTTCTAATCCAGGATTAGAAGCTATCAAAGCAGCTATTTATCCCCAAAATACTAATTGTCTTTTCTATTTTCATAAAGATAATATAATTTATTGCTCAAAAACCTACAAAGAACATCAACAAAAAATTGAAGAAATCTTATTAGACAAAATAAATGGCGAAATAATTTCTATTTTAGAAAATTCTTTAATAGTTGACTCAAATGGTAAAATAATAACTATTGAAATCTTTAATGATACTGAAATTACTAACGCGCAAAGCCAAAAGTTAACTTTTGAAAATTTCAAAATAGGCCAAAAATTGGAAGCCTTAGGTGAATTAAACCAAGATATTTTAAAAGCTGATAAATTAATTATTAATAACTAAATGATTACTAAAGAAATTATCAAAAATGAATTTTGGGCGAAATCAATTAAAGAAAGCTTACAGATTTTAGAAACGCAACAAACTGGTTTGACAAATGAAGAAGCATTAAAAAGAACTAAAATTTTTGGAGAAAATGTCTTATCAACTAAAAAATCTCGTAACGGATTTTCGATATTTTTGGAACAATTTAAGAATCCTTTGATTGGAATTCTAATTTTAGCAGGAATTATTACTATAACAACTAAAGATTATTTAGACGCTGGTTTTATTTTTTTAGCAACTTTAATCAATGCTTTTTTGGGATTTTATCAGGAAAACAAAGCAGAAAAATCTTTAGAAAAATTGCAATCTTATTTAGAAGAAAAAGTTTTAGTTATCAGAAGTGGTGAAGAACAAAAAATAAATATTAAAAATCTTACTATTGGAGATATTATTTATCTTTCAAGTGGTTCAAAAATTCCTGCTGATTGCCGTTTAATTACTGAAATTGATTTAACAGTTGACGAATCAATTTTAACTGGAGAGTCATTGCCAGTTGAAAAAAATCTTGAAATTTATCCTGTTGACACTCCTTTATCAGAAAGAAAAAATATGGTTTATAAAGGAACTAGTGTGGTTGATGGAAATGCTAAAGCTGTAGTAACTGGTATCGGCCAAGATACTGAATTTGGGAAAATTGCTTCTTTGCTCATTGAAACTAAACCAGAAGCAACTCCTCTTCAAAAACAAATAAATAAACTTTCAATTGGAATAAGCATAGCTATTGCTGTTATTGTAGTTTTAATATTTGCTATAGGAATTTTAAATAATTATCAGCTTTTCGATATGTTTTTAATAAGCGTAGCTATAGGAGTCGGTTCAATTCCGGAAGGACTGCCAATAGCTATGACTGTTATTTTGGCAGTAGGAGTTGAAAGACTAGCAAAGAAAAAAGCAATTGTTAAAAAATTAGTAGCTGCTGAAACTTTGGGTTCAGTAACTACTATTTTAACTGATAAAACCGGAACTTTGACTCAAGCCAAAATGAACATTATTCATCTTTTGCCAGTTTTTAACAACAATTTAATATTTAAAGATAAAGACAATTTTGAAAATTTAAAGGTTTTAACTCAAGAACAAAAAAATCTTTTAACTTTAGGACTTTTAAATTGCGATGTGGCTATTTCTCAAACTAACGGAACTCTTCATTTAGAATATAGTGGAAAACCATTAGAAGTTTCAATGGTTAAAAATGCGCTTAATTGGAAAATTTCTTATAAAAACCTAAAAAATTTTTATAAACCAATTATAGTTTTACCTTTTAATTCGCGAGATAAATTTTCTGCAATTTTTATTAATCAAAACAAAAAACTAAACCAAACTTTGAACGAACCAGAGGGTAATTATCTTAGCTTTTTAGGAGCTCCTGAAATACTTCTTTCTTACACTAATATTGATCGCCAACAATACTTTAAAATTATGGAAACAATAGATGAGTTAGCTAATAATGGCGAAAGAGTTTTGGCAGTAGCTTATAAAAACACAGAAAATAAAGAAATTACTAATAGAAAACAGGTTTTGGAAGAACTAAATAATTTAAAATTTGCTGGCATTATTTCTTTTTCTGATCCTTTAAGGCCAGGAGTTAAAGAATCTTTAATTAACACTCAAAATTTAGGAGTAAATACCATAATTGTTACCGGAGACCATAAAGGGACAGCAATAGCTACTGCTAAAAAATTAGGCTGGGAGATTAAAAATGATGAAGTAATTGAGGGAAAAGATCTTAAAAAAATATCTGATGAAGAATTGCCTTATACAATTAAAAAATACAAGATTTTTGCCAGAGTTTCTCCTGAAGATAAATTAAGAATTGCTAAAAATTTTAAAAAAGCGCACGAAATAGTAGCTATGACTGGTGATGGCATTAACGACGCTCCGTCTTTAAAAGAAGCAGATATTGGTATAGCAGTTGGAGATGCTACTGATGTTACTAAAGAAGTTGCTGATTTAATTTTGCTTGATAATAATTTTAAAACCATTAGCAGAGCTATTAGGGAAGGAAGAAAAATTTTCTTAAATATCAGAAAAATTGTCACTTATTTTTTAACCGATTGTTTTGAAGAAGTAATATTAATTAGCGGAGCTTTATTCTTGAATCTTCCTTTGCCATTAAACGCTTTGCAAATTCTATTTATTAATTTTTTTGAGGATAGTTTTCCAGCAATTGGTTTTGCTTTTGAAAATTTAGATAATCCTCAAAAAAAAATAGAAACTAAAAAAATTTTTGACAAAGAAGTAAGAATGATTATTTTTGTTAATGGCATTGCCCTAACAATTTTCTTATTAGGTTTTTATTGGTATATTTTAAATATAGGAATTAATGAAGAAATAGCCAGAACAGTTATTTTTACCGCAGTGGCAACAACTACCTCAATATTTTCTCTATCTTTGAGAAGTTTAACAATTAGTATTTTTAAATACAATCCTTTTTCGAATAAATATTTAAATATCGGCGTTTTAATAGCAATGATAATGACTATTTTAGCAATTTATTTAAAACCTCTAAATATCTTATTCAATACAGTTCCTTTGCCTTTTAATTGGTTTATTTTAGCGGTTACTATTACTCCTGCTGTTGAAATTTTAATTATAGAAGTAATAAAGTTTTATTTCAGAAAAAAATAGCTAATTAAGAAGCTAATAATCCCCCATCAATATAAATTGTTGAGCCGGTTAAATAACTTGCCTCTTCGCTTGCTAAAAACACTGCTAAACTAGCTACTTCTTCTGGTTTTCCAAACCTTTTAAGAGGAATAGAATTTAAAATTCTTTGTTTTTCTTCTTCGGCTATATTTTTCGTCATATCGGTCTCTATTGCTCCTGGAGCAATGGCATTAACTGTAATATTATATTGAGCCAATTCTAAAGCTAAAGTTTCGGTTAAAGCCTTAACCCCTCCTTTAGAAGCTGCATAATGAGCGCTTTGAGCCAATCCCTTACCAACTTCACCCGAAGCAATTGAAGAAATATTAATTATTCTTCCCCAATTGTTTTGTTTCATTAAAAAAGCAGCTTTTTGAGCGCATAAAAATTGCCCCCTTAGATTAACGCTTAAAACTTTATCCCATTCTTCTTGGGTTATTTCCAAAAATGGTTTAGAAAGTAAAATTCCAGCATTATTTACTAAAATATCTAATCTTTTATAAATATCAAAAACTTGATCAAAAACTTGATCAATTTCAGTCTTATTTATCACGTCAAGTTTATAAGCCCGAGCTTCAAAACCTAAATCTAATATCTCTTGAGCTGATTTTTGAACTTCTTGAAAGTCAATATCAGTTAAAATAACTTTTGCCCCAGCTTTAGCTAAAGCCAAGGAATGAGCTTTACCCATACCTTTGGCAGCTCCAGTAACTAAAGCAACTTTATTTGCTAAATCGAACATAATTTTTATAAAAATTAATTATTTAAAATTATACCATAAGATATAAATTTTAAATATTAAGTACAAAACTGAAAGCTTGTAAAAAAATAAATCAATATTAGATTTTATTAAAAATTTGTTAATTAGGCTTAAATTGCTTATTATTTAAATTATTTAGGCTTTTTATTTATTTTCTCATTTTGCCTTCTTTTTTGAGCCTCTCTTACTTCTTTTTCATCCATTCCAAAATGATGAGCAATTTCATGCCACACCGTATTTTTAACTAATTCTTTTAAATCAATTTCACTAGTAGCCGCTGATTCTAAAGGAATTTTGAAAATTGTAATTTTATCCGGCAAAACCCAAGAGTAATTAACTCTTTTTATTTGAGGGACACCTTCGTATAAACCAAAAAGCGTTAATCCTTTTCTAAGATTTATTTTTTTTCTTTGGGCTTCAGTTGGTTCATCCTCAATAATAATTGACACGTTTTCTAATTTTTCTAAAAATTTTTCAGGAATTTCCGCTATTCCTTCTTTAACAATTTCTTCAAATTTTTCTGGTGATAAATGGTTCATTTAAAATTTTTGATAAATATTACAAATTCTCCTTTTTCTAATTTTGGATCTTCAAAAAATTGCTCTAATATTTCTTGGGGTTTACCTTTAATAACTTTTTCATGAATTTTAGAAATCTCACTTACTAAAACTACATAGATATTTGGAAAACTGAAGGCTAAAAATTCTAAAGTTTTTGTTAAGCGGTGAGGGGCTTCGTAGCCAGCTAACCAAAAATTATTATTTTTTGAAATTTCAATAAAATTAGCCAGGTCCTTTTTCTTTTTTGGCAAAAATCCTACAAATAAAAATTTATCAATTCTTTCGCCAGTTAAAGCAATTGCCGAAGTAATCGCGCTTGGCCCAGGAATAGAAATAATATTAATTCCTTGAGATCTAACCTTGTCAATAAGTTCTGAACCAGGATCAGAAACCCCAATGGTTCCAGCATCAACCATAAAAGCCGCATCTTGGTTTTCTAATAATTTTAAAATAAATGGAATTTGATGGTTTTTATTAGCTTCAGTATAGGAAACTAATTTTTTGTTAGCGATTCCAAAATAATTTAAAATTTTTAAACTATGGGTTGGCCTTTCACAAATTATAATTGGAACTTGTTTCAAAATTTCTAAAGCCCTAAAACCCAAATCTTTTAAATTTCCTATGGGAGTTGCTACCAAGTAAAGATTTTTCATATCTTTAAAAATTGATGAATTTCATCTCTATTTTTTGAATATTCTCTCTCACCCAAAAACATAAATTCTTCAAGTTTATCAAATTCATTGCCCTTTAAAATAGAAACTTTAGGCTTTAAGGTGAAAAATTTTCCTTGATAATTTTTATTAAGTTCTTCTAATTTTTCATTTTTAAATTTATTTAAAGCTAAATTAAAAATAAGTTGTGGTATTTTAAAAATATTAATTTTTTCATCTAAATTAAAATTATTAAAATGGTCGTCAGAAACATCGACTCCAATTACTAAATCAGCACCCATCTCAAAACAAGCGTCTATTGGCAAAACATTAAATAATCCTCCATCGATAAATAAATCATCGTCTATCCTAATTGGTGAAAAAATAAATGGCAAAGCTGAAGAAGCAAAAATAGCACTTGCTAAATCCCCCTTTTTAAACTTAACCTCTTGAGCTGTTTTTAAAGAAACTGCTACTGAGGTAAAAGGAATTTTTAAATCTTCAATTTTTACATTATGTAGTTTATTTTTAAAGATAATTTCAGCTTTTTCTAAAGATAAAAGTCCTCCTTTAGCAATGGATTGATAAAATTTTTTAGTTTCAAAAAAGGAAGATATTTTAGAGAAATTAAAAAAATTGATAATCGAATCAACAGTACCAAAAGCAGCGTATAATCCCCCAATTACTGCTCCCATGCTGGTGCCGCTGATGCAAAAAATAGGAATTTTTTCTTGTTCTAATTTTTTCAAAACTCCTAAATGAGCAAAACCTCGAGCCCCTCCGCCACTTAAAGCTAAACCAATTTTAAGATCTTTATCCATAAAGCTATTATAACAAACTATCACGACTAAACAAAGAATTATTAAAATTTAAGTAAAAAAATCAAAAAATTACTTCTAAATCAAGTATCTAAAAAAGATATTATTTTGTTGATTCGTAAATTGCTCTAACTTCATCTTCTGATAATAAGCGGTTGTAAATACGAACTTCATCGATTAGACCTTTGAATTTCCAGGGTGAACTATTAACATCCCAGCCTATCGCAGCATAGGAAGTTGGCCAATGCGTAGTACCTCCCCAACTAACAACTTGTGATTTCTTTAATGCACCATCAATAAATAAATTAACATTTGTTCCATCGTAGCTAGCACAAACAAAATGTTGATTGACATCTAATAAATTTTGGGAATAATTAATATAAACAAAATTTTCCGTGCTTGGATTTATATTCATTCGAAAATATAAATTATCAGTAGTATTTAAATATAAATTTAATCCATAAGTAATACTTATAATTCCCCTACTCGTACTTGCAGTACCAATCTCCGAAGATTTTATCCAAGCACAAAGAACAAATTTAGACATTGGAAAATAGTTTGTTCCTGTTCCTATTATTACATAATCATCTATTCCATCAAAACTTAAAGCATTATTTACTTTACCTTGAACTCCATAAGTAACTCCTCCATAAGGAGTACCGTGGTTATTATAACCAGAATAATCATATAAGGTGCCACTGGTTTCATCAAATTTCCAATAACCAACTAAACCATTATCTCTGGTAAATGGACCCAATTTAAGATTGGTACCTATTTCAAAAACTCCAGGCATTAAGCCACCATCATTAATAGCTTGTTGATAAACAGTATTATTGGTTGATTCCATTAAAGCTGTAAGCATAAAACTTCCTCCGGAGATATAAGTATAATAGTATTGGTTATTGTTTATAGGATCAATTGGCAGTTTATTTAAAGGAGAACTTATTCCTAAAGAAGTAAAATCAACTGGTACCCAGCCAGAACCATTAATTTTTGTCAGATTATCAGCTGTTACACAATGGTATGAATAACCAGTTGGCAAGGTTGGTAAAGAATAAGAAGAACAATTACTGTTAGTATCAGGTAAAGATAAATAAACAGTAGTTGTAGAACCAGTTATAGAACCCATTGTTAAGGTTTCATAGATATTTAAAGCATCATTTAGTGATTTTAATTCAGTTATTCTTTGAGAATCTCTGGTTCTTTTAAAGATTTCAACAGGATTAATAGCTATTATAGTTACTGAAGCTAAGACAGCTAAAATAGCAATAACTATTAGTAGTTCTATTAGAGTAAAACCTCTAGTTTTAGAAAACATTAATAATAAATATAATAACCTTATTATTTATAATAATTATTATAGTATAAGATTTTAAATTATAAATAGCAAGAACTTTTAAAATGCAAAATGTAAAAATCAAAATGAAAAGTTGTCAAAAAGAATTAAAAAATTTTAATTATCATTTTAAATTTTGATTTTTGCATTTTTAACTTAAAAGTTATCCATATAAAAAACCATATGGATAACCATACGGATTTAAAAATAAAAAAATTTTACAGAAAATTAAGAATTGAGAAACTAAAATAAAGTAATTAATGTGTATTTAAGTTGTATTAGTTAACTATTGTGGCAAACCACTACTTAATTTCTGAAATTTTTACTTCAAGTTCCTTTAAGGAATCTTCAATATTTTTTAGCTTTTCTAATTGTAAACTATAATCAGGTTTTACAAAATTAAAGCTGCTTTTGAGATTTTCTAATTCTTGCTGGATTCTATCCTTTAAAGCTAGGGCATCTAAAATCTCGACCGGTAAATCAACTGGAATTTTTTCTGGAGCTAAAGTAGTAGTCTGGTATTGAATTTCGCTTAATTGTCGTTTTCTATTTAAGGATATCTTTTCTTCCAATGCTTTACTTAATTCGTTGAATTTTTGTTGATTCAGCCGGTAAGCTTCTTTAATTCTGGTATCAGCCAAAGGATCGCTATTAACTTTTAGGGTTGATTTTTCATATTCTAAAATATTGCTGGAAATATTAGCTAACGTGGAAGAAGCTGATTCTTTAGCATAATTTAAAAGATTAGCTGTTTCCAAAGAACTAGAAGAAGTTAAGTTATCTATTTCTTTTAAGGAATTATTCAATTCATTTTCTAAAACAATTAAAGACTCTAAAGTGCCTTCGTCTTTATTTTTACTAACAATTTTATTTAATTCTTCCTGAATATTATTAATCTCATTTTGATATTTTAAAACAGCATCTTTAATATATTCCAAATTGTCAATTTCTTGGGTTTCTAAAATTTTAACTTCCTTGATTCTATTTTGAGCAAATTTTACTCTTAAATTGAGCCTAGTTGCCTCGTCCTTTTGAGAATCAAGCTGGATTTTTTCAGTTGCTAATTTAACCGGATAAAGCAAATTATTTGGTAAAGCATTTTGGCTTGCTTTAACAATTCCAAAACCAAAAAGAGTAAAAACTAACAAGACAGAAAAAGCTTTTGAAAAATTGAGAATAATAGTTTTCAAACGAATTGATTTTTGAACGGTCTTTTCCTCTAACAAAACCTTTTGAGCTAATTCTCCTCTAAACTTTTCTAAAAAAGCCAAATCAACTTCAGTTTGCTGTAAAGCTTGAAGTTTTTTAATCAATTCTTTTTCTTGTTCACTATAATTTTCTTTCATTTTTTTCACTTTCTAAATTCTCTTTTAACGTTTTTAATGCTCGGTGAATAGCAACATTTATTGCTCCTCGTGACTTATTTAAAATCTGGCAAATTTCATCTATTTCCAATTCATCAATAAATTTCATAATTAATAATTTTTTATATTTTTCATTTAGGTTGTCTAAAGCTTGAGAAATTTCTTGGGTGTTAATAAAATTATCTAAATTCTGGGAAACATCATTTGATACATTATGGATTTCAATTTTTTCCAAATCACTGTCGTCTTCTAAATTTGCCTGATATTTGTTTGATCTAATATAATCAACTATTAAATTATCTGCTATCTTATATAAAAACGGCTTAATATTCTTTATTTTCTGTCCTTTTTTTAAATATTGCCAAGTCCTTAGAAAAACTTCGCTAGTCAAATCATTAGTCTCTTCAACTTGCCTAATTCTTAAATAAATATGCCTTGAAATTTTTGGACTATAAAAAATATAAAGTTCGTTAAAATTTATAGCTTTTGAAAGATCTCTGTTTTTAAATTCTTCTTCCTTATTCATAGAGTAATGACGAATAAATGTTATAAAAATTACAAAAAATTAAGATAATAGTCAAGTTAAAATTTGAGGTATTTTTCCCATTTTTCAAATAAAGCGGCAGTGGCTATTACATCTTTAAAACAATATTTGGCAATTTCTAGGGTTTTTCCTTCTCTAAAATATTGAGTTACCTTTTCTCCTGTTAATTCGCCCTCTTTTGGAGAATCAATATTAAAAGCTCTGGTCCAAAAATGAAGACTTAAATAATCTTTTTTGGCTCCATAAAAAGACAATTGATCAGCTAAATCAATATGCTGTAAATTATAAGGCTGGCGTTCTAAGTATCTATTGGTCATCAAATTTTTTGAGGGCCTAATTTCATTCATAGCCGATCTAAGCATTAATACAGGAACATCAAAATTATAACCATTAAAAGTAATAAATTGCTGATAAGGGGTAATAATCTCCCAAAAACCTAAAAGCAACTCTTTTTCAGAAGAGAAAGAAAGATACTCCACCCCTTCTTCTTTTAAACTTATTTTTTCTTTATTCTGAAAGTAAACCAAGCCATTTTTCGTTTGGGGATTAAGCATTCCAATAGCGACAATTTGGTTGGTTGGGGCAAAAAAAGATAGTTTTTCCTTCTCTTCTTCTAATTCTTCTTCATTTTGGGCTGTTCTTTTAAATTTTTTTTCAAGCAAATTTTGAGAAACTATATCTAAAGAAGAAAATTCTTCTCCGGCTGTTTCAATATCAAAAACTAGTTGATTCATAATTTTTACTAAAAGCCAATTTGTTTAAGCCAATATTCATTTTCCCATTCCCAAAGCTTTTTGGCAGCTAAAAATGCTTCGAAATCTTCATCAAAATTGTCAAGCGATTTTATTTCCCATTCTCCAATAGTTTCAGACCACTTGTGATCACACGTGCCATTTGTGCCATTACCGTTGAAATTTTCTTTAATTGTTTCCCTGCCCCCCTTAGTTCTTTTTTTAGCTCCGCATTTTTCGCAAATTTGGTTTTGGTCGATTCTTAAAATCCAACGGCCTTGAATTTCTTTAGGTATTAAATCTTCCCAAGCCTGAGAATCTTTAACTAAAGCTCCCATATAAGCCGAAGTTTGCAAATTATAATCACGCCAGATTCCAGAAGAAGTTTTAATATCTAAAATTCCAAAGGTACCATCGACTTCCCCTAAAATATCAATAGTGCCAGCATAACGATATTTGGGAGTCCAAATTCTTTTTTCAATTGCTCCCTTAGAGATATCCACTGAGTGAACTTTTAAAAAATCATAAAAAGCGTCAATTGCTGGTTTAATATCACTGGTTATTTCAACTGGTTCATTTTTTAAAATTGCTTCAATAGTATTATGAATTTTAGTTCCTTCAGTTGCTGATTTTCCGGTAACTGATAAGGCTGATGAAAAACTTTCAGCTTCTCCATAAAATTTTAAAAGCGCTGGTTTAGATTTTATAGAAACAATTGAAGTAACCCGCGGATACCATTCATCATTAATAAGGTAACCGCAAGAATTCATAAATTCTTCTAAATTGCGATAATACATATTACTTATTTAATATTTAAAAAGATTAATAATTTGGCGGTGGAGCATTGGGAGGAGAAATTTGGGGAACAAAAGAAGAAATTTCTGGCAAAGGACTAACAACCCCTTGAATATTATTGGGAATATTCTCTTGAATATTGCGGCCGGTGTTAAATATTACAATAAAAGCAATATTAAGCAATAAAGAAATCGCCAAAATTACAATTAAAAATATAAATTGATATTTTTTCAAATTCATATTTTTTATAGATTTATTTTAACACAAAAAATCAGCTTTACAACTTGCTACTTTCTTACTATTTTTAAAAGTTAAAGTTGTTTGACTATGACTAAACGTTCTAATTTAAACTAATTTAAGCCTTAGTTTTAAGAACCAATAATTTTAGTTATTTTGATTTGAGTTAAAGATGGTTTAAATCCCTTTTTTGTTTTTCTGCGAGTTTTAGGCCCGTATTTTACAGTAATTATTTTTCTGCCTCTAAAATTTTTAATAATTTCTGCTTCAACTAAAGATTTTTTAACAAGAGGTTTGCCAATTATAACTTTTTCTGGCTTTTCGCTATCAAAAATTAAATAAACTTCTTCAAAATTTACCTTCTCTCCTTCCTTCTTATTAAGATTATCTACTACCAAGAGATCGCCTTCTTTTACTAAAAACTGATGTCCTTTTATTTTAACAACTGCTTCTAACATAATTTTAAATTAAAGTGTGTTAATTGAAACTAAAATAAAACTATAAATTATTACTAAAATTTGAATAAAAAATGTCAAAAAAGAAATAAGTAATGCATAAAATTCTTCTTTCTTTTTTAACAAAACATTACTTAATATAGCATTAATTATAAAGATAATCAATCCTATTAAAGAAACAATAAACAAATCCTCGAAATTTCCAAAAATTTCAATTGAAGAAAAACTGCGATAATGAATTAAAAACGGAAAGTTTTCTTTAGGAATTTTAAAATAAATATTAAACCAGCTTAAAATATTAATAAGAAATGAGGCTCCAAAATAAATTTCAGTTTTAATTTTAGTTCCAATTTTCATAAATTATTAACTAGAGGCACAAAAATAAATCCTTCGAATTCTTTTTTAATAATTTCGTTTTTTCTCTTTTCGAAGAAATATATTGAATTTCCAATCGGGCAAACCAAATAGCCGTTATCAGCTAATTGTTCTATAAAAATAGCTACCTGGTTTTCTTTTTGTAAGCTGGCGCTAATCAAAATTTTATTAAACGGAGCATATTCTTTTAATCCCAAAGAACCATCTTGGCAAAAAAATTTAAGAATTCCTTTTGAAATAAAATTGTATTTTTTAGAATTTTCTTTTCCCAGAAGGCATAATTTTTCTTTTATTTCAACCGCTAAAACTTGTCCCGCTTTTTTATCTTTATCGAGTTTCTTGCCTTGATTGCTTACCAAATAAGCTAAAAGATTAGAAGTCCAGCCTGAACCAGATCCAATGTCTAATATTTTTTCTCCAAATTTAGGTTGCAGTAGTTCCAACATAAAAGCTACAGTTTCTGGCTGGGAAATTGTTTGTCCTTCACCTATTTCTAATGGATAATTATTATAAGCTTCATTTTTAAATTCAACAGGAACGAAATCAACTCTATCTACTTTTAAGAAAGCTTCAATTATTTCTGGAGTTTTTAAAGCACCCTTGTTAATTAAATAATCAACCAGTTCTTCATTTGAATTATAAATTTCATAAAGCATTATTTTAAAACCAAGATTAAAATTAAATTATAATAAGCAGGGCCACGAGGATTTGAACCTCGATCCTCGGTTTTGGAGACCGACATTCTACCATTGAACTATGGCCCTATTATAAAGAGCTCTACCTTTTTTTAGCTTCTTTATGCAAAGTTGTTTTGCGGCAATGTTTGCACCATTTATTGAACTCCAATTTTCTGTCAGTTGTTTTTTTATTCTTTCTAGTATAATAATTAATATTTTTACAAACTGAACATTGAAGCTTAATTAAATTTTCGCTATATTTTGATTTTGGTTTGCTTGCCATAATTTTTAATTATTTTTACTTTGAGCCAGAGGAGAGAATCGGACTCTCGACCTTTCCCTTACCAAGGGAACGTTCTACCACTGAACCACTCTGGCTTTAATGTGCCGAGGGTAGGATTCGAACCTACGTAGCCATAAAGGCGACGGTTTTACAGACCGCTGCAATTGACCGCTCTGCCACCTCGGCTCTTGTAAAGAATTATAATAAAAAAATTGTTTTAAATCAAATTTTTGATAAAATTAATAAGTTATATGGAAAAACCCTTTGCTTTTAAAAATTTTTTACTAACCAATTTTTCGCCTAAACAAATATTTCTAAAAAATACTTTCTGGCTTTTTTTAGCTCAAATTATAAGCAGAATTCTAAAATTTGTTTTAATAGTCATAGCTGCCAGAATTTTAGGGCCGCAAGAGTATGGCTCTTTTAATTATGTTTTGTCAATTGTTGGTTTCTTTTTTATTTTTGCTGATTTTGGAATCAATACTTTAACTGTTAGAGATTACCAGCAAGGAAAAACTGATAAAAAATATTTAAATGCCTCTTTGTTTTTTAAAATTATCTTGACCGTAGGATCTTTAATAGTTGCTTTTGCAGGATTATTTGTTTTTGAAAGCCTGGAATTTAGAAAGATTGCTTTGTTTCTGATCTTATTTAGTTTCTTAACCCAGATTAGGGAATATTTTTTATCTTTGAACAGGGCTCTTCAAAAAATGGAAAACGAATTTAAAGCTGTTTTAATTGAAAGTATTTTTAATTTAATTTTGGGAATCGGCTTAGTAATAATTTATCGAAATGCTGTTTCTTTAAGCATTAGTTATTTTTTAGCTATTTTAATAAGCGTAATTTTTACAATTATTATTACTTTAAAAAATTTTAAAGATTTAAAACCAGAATACAATAAAGAATTTTTGAAGTATTTTTTGAAAAATGGAACTCCACTTTTACTTTTTGGGCTTTTAAGTTTTATTTTCTTTTCAACTGATCAGTTTCTTTTGGGATATTTAAAAGGAGTAGAAAATGTCGGTTATTGGTCAATTATTACTAAAATTATTTCAATTGTTGAACTTTTTCCTTCGTTAATAATAACTGCTTTATTTCCTTATTTATCAAGTCAAGCTAATAATGTAGAAAAAAGCACAGAAATTTTTAAGAAGGTTTTAAGTTTTCTAATGGTTTGCGCCCTAATAATCAGTATTTTAGGTGTTTTATTATCCCCATTAATTCCGATTATTTTTGGAAAAGATTATTCCCCTTCAGTAGAATTTTTCAGAGTTTTTATTTGGATAATAGTTTTTCTTTTCCCAACTACTTTTTTAGATTCATTTTTGGTTGCTCACAATAGAATTTGGCAGGATTTTTATTTTACAGTTATTGCTGCTATTTTAAATTTAGTTTTAAATATCATTTTAATTCCCAAATTAGGAATTTGGGGAGTTGTTTATTCCGGCTTAATTAGCCAATTTGTTAATTTTTCTTTGACATTTTATTTAGGTTATAAAACTTTAGCAAACAAAAATAGCTGATTATCAGCTATTTTTGTTTGATACTTCCTCTAATGTGGTAAAAATAAAAACTTTTTATTTTTGCCACAGCAGAGGAGGTTTAAACTGCTGTGGTTTTCAAAGAACTATTTATAGTATAGCACTATTATTATAATTTGTCAAATATTAAAATTGCTTTTTAAATTAAATTTTAGTAAGCTTTTAATAAGCCGTTATCGTCTAGAGGCCTAGGACATCGCCCTCTCACGGCGAAAACTCGGGTTCAAATCCCGATAACGGCACTAATATGAACTATAATTAAAAAAATCGCCGGCTTTTTTAAAGCCGGCATAAAACTCAATCATTCTTATTTTCTATGTATCGTCACTTCATCTCCATTAGTTTCGATAGTAATTCCAGTTTGTCTATCTGTTAACCTTAGACTGGGACTTGCAATAAAATCAATCTCGAATGGGGAACCATCCGGTCCCCATCCATAGAGAATCCCATCGATGGAATTGTAATATACTTTCTCACATTCCGCCAAGAACAGAATCAACTCAGATACAGATTCAATCTCTTCCATAATATCCTCCTTTTATTGATTATTAAACACTTTTGTGATGCTCACTTTTTCTCCATCGATCTTTAAACCTTCACCAAAATCATCAGGATTAATAATCACAAACGGTTTATCACTTGTCAGGGTTTCAGATTGAATCCTACTGAAAACTTGCTCCTCAAATGGTTCATCGGGATTGGTCCCGATAAATGCCCCATTTTTAAGCACAACGGAGTTAGGACCATACTTTCCAATGTATTCCTTGACTAAAGGAAACAAATTTCTCCAATACATAGCTACCTCCTCTATTGTCGAATAATAGTAACTTTTTCTCCGGAAATTCTCAATTCACTTCCGTCGTATAGTATAATTTACTTGCATTATTAGCCTCCTTTTTAAAGTATAATATATTATATCACAGAACTATTTAAAAATCAATAGGGCAAGGCGCTTTCAACGAGTGAAGTTCAAATATCATTAAACTTTTTATTTCCACTCTTCAGTCTGCCTAACCAATAGTTCTTTGGCTTTTTGAGGTTCTTTCATTATTTCTTTAACTATTTTTTCCATTCTCATTGCTTGAGAACCCTTAACTAAAATAACATCGTTTTGATTAATTAAAGGAATCAACTTATTAGCCACCAAAGAAGAATTATTAAAATAAAAAATTTTATTTTTATCAAAACCATTATTTAGAGCTTTATCTCTGGCAAAAACCATCCGCGGACCAACTAAAAATAAATAATCAGCAATTTGAGAAGCTAGTTTGCCAATTTCTTCATGAGCTTTTTGGGAATATTTCCCCAGTTCCAGCATATCTCCTAAAACCACAATCTTTCTTAATGCCGAAATATCTTTTAAGGTTTGTAGAGCAGCTTCTACTGCTAAAGGTGAAGCATTATAAGAATCGTCAATAATTAAACTGTTTTTTATACCTTCAATTAAATTCATTCTTCCTTTTTCTGGCTGAAATTTTTCTAAAGCTTTAGAAATTTCATTAAGGGGGATATCAAAAATCAAACCAACTGCTGCTCCAATCGTAGCAGCATAAACACTTGGAATTCCTAAATGATTTTTAAGAAAAACCAGACTTTTTTCTCCTTGATAATTAAGATTAAAACTTACACCTATTGGAATTTCAAATCCCCTCTCAATTGTTTTAGTTACTAATTTAAAGTTAGTAATTTTAAGATTAGCATCTTCAGTAAATCCGAAAAATAAAATTTTAGCTTGAGTTACCTTTTCCATTTTTTTAACTCGCTCATCATCAGCATTTAAAATCGCAATGTCCTGAGAGTTTAAAACTCTAACGATTTGCGATTTTTCGAAAGCTAATTCGTCGATATCTTGATAATTTTCAAGATGAACCGGAATATTGCCAATTGCAGTTACTATTGCCACATTAGGTTTGGCAATTTTCAAAAGTTTACTAATATCGCGAGGCTTATCAGCCCCCATTTCAACTATTATAAAGCGGGGATAATTTTTATCTTTAATAATTAGAAGCTTTAAACCTTTAAAAATATTTTCAAGCCATTTGCTAAAACTATTTTTAGCATTTATTCCTCCAATAAAAGCTAAAGGTAAACCAAATTCAGTATTTAAATTCTCCTCGCTTTTTCGAGTATCGTAAAAAGTGCTTAAAACCGTATAAATAGCGTTTTTAGCAGAAGTTTTTCCAGTACTGCCAGTTACCGCAATAATTTTTGGCTGGTATTTATTAATTATTCCCAAAGTAAGCTGCTTTAAAATAAACCCTAAAATTTTTCTTTTCATTATTATTATTTTAGCATAAATTGCAACAATCAATAAAATTTATGTTATTATAAGATATCTTGCGGGATCGTCTAATGGTAGGACACATGCCTCTGGAGCATGGTATCTTGGTTCGAATCCAAGTCCCGCAGCCAGTAAACAAAAACATATCAACCATACCCGTGGATACTTAAAATCGGAATTAATTTATCCTATAATTTTTGTAAAATACATATGAAAAATCAAATTGATATTAGTAATCAAAATCATCAAGGAGCCGAAAAAAACCAAATAATTCAAGATAGTAGTACTCGATCCGAAAAACAAAATAAACAATTCCAGCCACAGCAAAAATTTTTGTCGGGCATAAAACTCTCAAAGAAAAACTTGCTAATTCTTTTTTCTATTGCTTTAGTTGTTTTATTCGTAGCTATTGGATTATTTTGGTATAATCAAAAAACTACAGATAAAATTCAGAATTTACCTAATTCTAGTTCAATATTAGAGTGGCAGGTTTTCCGAGATGAACACGTTGAATACAGATATCCTAAGAATTGGATTCAAATCAGTGAAGTACCCCAACAATTCCAAGAGCTTGTTGAATTCTCTAGTTCCTGTAAGGCATTAGTTTTTCAAGATCAAAATAATCAAGATATTATTTTTATAGTCGAGAATTACCCCTATCCGCTCCAAAATTCTTTAGCATCTTGCTGGTCTAAAGGCACTCTTTCTGCCTTAATTCCTAGTCCAAGACCTATAAAAATAGGAGAAAAAGAGGATGAAATCTATATTATGCAGTTGAGTTCTGGTTCGTCAAACTATGTTCTTGAACGTTATGGATTTGAGTCTGATTATACAACGGTAAATGCCTATATGTTATCCATTATCTTTCCTCAACAATATAAAAACGAAGTTGAACCAATTATGGACGAAATTATTGCTTCTTTTAAATATTTAAATCAATATCAAGTAGTTGAACCAAAGGAATGGAAAACATATACAAGTAAACTTGGATTTAGTTTTGAATATCCTTCTGATTGGGGAGATGTCACAGAAGAAATTAGCGATGCAAAAACGAAAGGAACTGGAGAAAGCGGCAAAATATACTCTCTATCTTTTTCTATAAAATCTAATGTTAAATTTCAGAAAGCAGCTTATGGTGCCGGACGTTCTTTTGATTATTCTGCGCCAAGAGAATCAATTTTCACAGATTATAGAGGCGATCCTGAAAAACCAGCGTCTGTTACATCTGAGATAACACTGGGTCTAAATTATTATTGTTATCAATATCCTGCTCAATATTATCCATATAAAGGCGTAATTAAATTCAATTTACCCGGAAAAGAAATAAGCGGGGTAATGTTAGTAGTCCCCATTCTTTCACCGGCCGATATAGAAAAATATAATAAAATAGTTGAAGATTTTATTAATCAGGAAGAGTCGTGTAAAAATCCATTGGAATTTGAAACAGAATCTCCTGCAGTAATAGCAAAAGAAAAAGAAATTATTGAAATGCTAAATAACGGCGTTAATTTTGATAAAGAAAGTCAAATAAATCTGAAAATATTTAAACATATTTCTGAGTCTGCTAAAATTCTTTAGGTTTAACCCAAGGTGATGCTCCATAATTTGAAATCGTGCGCACCGAAAACAACTTACTTCACAAAATAAAAACTAAGTTTTTAAAAAACTCTAAGCTGTCTCTTTTAAGTATTTGTTAGTAGCAAGAAAAGTTGAAATTAATACTAAAACTATGCCAGCTAAAAATTCAAAAGCGAATAACTTAAACCAATTTTGTACAAAAAAGGCGTAAAAATTAATTTCTGGAACAAAAGAATTAACATAGGGGGAACCTAAATAAGCAAGTAGCCAAAAGATTAAAAATACCGTAATAGCTGCAATAATACTGGTGATTAAACCGCTTACTATAAATGGTCCTCTAATAAAACTTCTTGAAGCCCCAACTAATCTCATAATATTTATTTCTTCCCTAAAAGAATAAATCGAAACTCTAATAAAATTAAAAGCTATTAAAATAGTTAAGCCAGCAAAAATAATTGTTAGTATCAGCCCGATTCTTTCAACTGTTCGAGTGATTTGATTAAGTCTGTCAATGATTAATTTATTTTCAGTAAAATTAACTTTACTGATGTTATTTGAAATATCGCTTGTTTCTATAAAATTAACTATTTCCTGATATTGGCTACTATCTTTAGCTTTAATTTCTAAAGAAGCTTGCAATGGATTATCTCCTAACTCTTCTAAAGCTCTATTTATTACCTCATCTTCGCTGTGCCGCGATTGAAATTCTTCTAAAGCTTGCTCTTTAGAAATATAATTAACTTGGGCAACTTGGGGAAGCTGAGAAATGATATCCCTAGTTTTTATAATATCTTCTTCAATTACTTCATTTTTAAAAAAAATACTTAGATCAATCTGGTTTTCAATAATTTTGATAATTTCTCCTGTAAAAAAATTAAAAAGCATTAAACTTAGAAAAATAAATAGAGCAATTGAAGTAATGGCAATCGTAGCAATTGATAGCCATAAATTTCTTTTAAAGTTTAAAACCCCTGATTTAAAAATTCTTTTTAAAGAAGTAAACATATAATTAAATTATTAAATATTTGCCATTTTCCTCATCTCTAATTAATTTACCCTTATCTAAAATTACCACTCTTTTCCCCAAAGAATCAATAATTTCTTTGTTATGAGTTGCTAAAATAACAGTTGTTCCAAGCTCGTTGATTTTTAAAAGAAGTTTAATAATCTCATAAGCATTTAGAGGATCTAAATTGCCCGTTGGCTCATCAGCCACAATAACTTCCGGCCTTTGAACTAAAGCCCTGGCAATTGCCACCCTCTGTTTCTCTCCACCAGATAAAGCGTATGGAAAATTAAAGGCCCTATCTTTTAAACCAACTAATTCCAAAACCTGAGTAACATCTTTTTCGATGTCCTTATCTAAAAATCCATTAACTTCCATAGCGTAAGCAATATTTTCATAAGCTGTTTTGTTCGGCAAAAGACGATAATCCTGAAAAACCATTCCAATTTTTCTACGATATTTGGGAAGCTGGGAATCAGGAATCTTATGAACTTCTTGGTCGTAAAACAAAACTTTTCCCTTAGTGGGACGCTCTTCGGCAATTAACAGTTTAAGCAAGGTGCTTTTACCAGCACCGGATTTTCCAGCAACTGATACAAACTCTCCTTTATCTATAGCTAAGTTAACATTTTGCAAGGCAATTGAATGACTGTTATAGATTTTGCTGACATTATCAAAATTTATTATTCTCATGGCTATTTTTAGTATAGCCTATTTTTAGCTCGTTTTCAATAAAAATATCTAAATTTTCTCCACCTAAAATCCCTTCGACATCCGTAGTCTCAATACCTGTTCGGTAATCTTTAACCAATTTATAAGGATGTAGAATGTAGGACCGAATTTGGGACGAAAAAGTTATTTCTTTTTTAGCTCCTCTTAGTTGCTGTTTTTCTTTGCTTCTTTTTTCTTGTTCGAGGAGATAAAGCTTGCTTCTTAAAATCTCCAAAGCTCTTTCATAATTTTTGTTTTGACTTCTTTCAATCTGACAAGTAACTACAATATTAGTAGGCAAATGTTTTATTCTAACAGCAGTCTCAACTTTATTAACGTTTTGTCCCCCTGGTCCAGAAGAACGCAAAAATTCTATTTCTAAATCTTCTTTTTTAAGATCAATTTCTTCTTTTTCAATTTCTGGCAAAACTTCTACTGAAGCAAAAGAAGTATGCCTTTGATTAGAAGCGTCAAATGGAGAAATTCTTACTAAGCGATGAACCCCAGTTTCCCCTTTTAGATAACCATAAGCATATTCGCCAGTAATTTTTATAACTGCACTTTTAATTCCATTTGTTTCGTTTTTATTTTCGTCTAGAATTTCGAATTTATAGCCTTTTTTTTCACAATATTTTTGGTACATTTCTAAAAGCATTCTTGCCCAATCTTGAGCGTCTTCTCCACCTGCTCCAGCATAAATTGTTAAAGTAGCGTTTCGTTTGTCGTATTTATCATTTAAAAATAAATTTAATTCCAATTTATCTACTTCTCTGGTTAGTTTATCAAGCAATGGCTCCACATAATTTAAAGATTCATCTTCCTTATTTTGTTCATCAGCAATAGTTAAAATAGCTTCTAAATCATCAAGCTTTTTTCTTTTATCTTCAAAGTCTTCAATTATTTTTTGAAGCTCTCCTAATCTTTTAGAAATATTTTTAGCTTCTTCCTGGTTTTTCCAAATTTCAGGATCTGAAAGTTTAATTTCTAATTCTTTAGCTTCCTTTATCTTATTTTCAATGTCAAAGCCAGTCCGCCCAAGAGCGGAATTTAATTTGTAAATCTTTTACCTGTTGTAATTTTTCTTTAAAATCCATAACAGATAATAACAAATATTTTAAATAGTCTCAAGCGTCAATTTTTATTTAAAATTTCTGGAAGCTTGGTTAAAAAATAATTAACTTCAGAAATTGAGTTTTGTTTTCCAAGGCTTATCCTTATTGCTGAATTGATTATTTGGCTACTTAAATTCATTGCTTTTAAAACATGAGAAGGCTTTAAAGCTTTAGCGCTGCAGGCTGAACCAGCTGAAATTGCAATCTCCTCCTTGTCAAATTTATAAATTAATTCTTCATTATTAAAATTTGGAAAAGAAATATTTAAAATGTTATTTGTTGAGTTTGGGGGGCTATTAATAATTGCTTTAGGGTAAACTTTTAAAATTCCTTGTTGCAAGGCTTTTTTAAAATTTTGAAGTTTGATATTTTCCTTAGCTTGAGAAATTTCAATAAGTTCAATAGCTTTTGCCAAACCTACAATTCCGCTAACATTTTCTGTTGATGCTCTGAGGCCAAATTCTTGTCCTCCGCCAGTAATTAATGGCATTAATAGTTCCTGTTTAAAATCTTTTATGGCAGAGCTAATCAGTAAAGCGGCTATTCCTTTAGGAGCATAAGATTTATGCCCAGAAATAGTCATAAAATCAACTCCTAAATCAGCTAATTTAATTTCTTTTAAAACATTTAGAGCCTGAACAGCATCGGTATGAAAAACTGGATATTTTAAATCATTTAAGATGTATTTACTTTGGTTTTTAGCTTGCAGTTTTGATTCTTTAAACTCTTTAATAATTTTGGAAATTTCTTTTATAGGTTCAATAACTCCAGTTTCATTATTAACATACATTATCGAAACTAAAATCGTTTCTTTTCTTAAAGAATTTTTTAATTGTTGCAAATCAACTACTCCATTTTTATCAACATTTAAATAAGTAATTGAAGCTCTATTAGTTTTTTCCAATTCTTTACAAGTCTCTAAAATTGATTCATGTTCAATTTTGGAAACAATAATATTGGGAATTTCTTTTTCAAATCCTTGAATTTTATTATCTAATTCAAATTTTTTAGCTAATCCTCTAATAATTAAATTATTAGCTTCGGTGGCGCTAGAATTAAAAATGACATTTTCAAAATCAATGCCAAAATAATCAGCTATTTTTTTTCTTGAAAAATCAAGAGCTTCTTGAGCCTTTCTCCCCATAAAATGAAGCGAGCCTGGATTTCCAAATTCTTTTAAAAAATAGGGCAAAATTTCTTTTAATACTTCACTGTCAACAGGGGTAGTAGCAGCATTATCAAAATAAACTTTCATATATTAAAAGATATAATTAATAGTCATCGAATCTCAAATCCTTGGGGCAAAATTCCCATTTGTCCATCAGGATTTATAACTATCACATCCCATAATCCTTTAGCCTTTCCTGTAACATTAAATTGGCAATTTTGCAAACTGCTGGAGCTTACAAAATTGCAATTACTAGTTGGCAAAATATCATTAAATCCTGCTCTAGCCAGTTTACTAACGGCTCCGTTTTGAAAATTACTTCCAGAAATAGTTAAACTAACACTTCCTGAACCAAAATTTGGAGATACAGAAGTCACTTTAATATTAGAAACAGGCACAACTGGCACAGCAAAATCGTAAGAATCGCTTATTGAAAGACTTGGCACAGAAGATAAAGTCTGGACAGTAATTGAAACGTAAACAGTCTTTGCTAAATAATAAAAGTTTAAATTTGTTATTCTAATATTTTTAGGGGTTAAATATGTTTTTATTCCAGCACCTTCCTTTTTATAAATTCTATAATTTTCTAGTCCAAATTCTGTTGGATTTTTCGCTTCCTCATTCATCTGTAAAATTAAACTTGAGCTTGTAGCAGTAATTATTTTGGAAGACGCTTGAATTGCTTGGGTTATATTTTGGGAAGAAAATCTTAAAGCTTGTGTCAGCTGAGTTTTTCCTTGGGTATTTAAATAACTAGTATTAATCTGATTAAATAAAGTCGCTACTCCCATAGTAACAATAGACAAAATTCCTAAATAAATTAAAAGTTCCATTAAAGTAAAACCCTTGAAAATTTTAGAAGTTTTTAAAAACATTTTATTGGATTGGGTTTAATTTAAATTTAAAAAGCATAACAAATATCTTGGTAGTTTATTTATTAAATAAAATTGCCAAATCAGTTATAACCGGAGCTTCACTAGTTGAAGCTAAGAAAATTTTATATCTAAAATAACGGTGGTTGTAATGATATTTAGAATTTAGGGGAATAGAAATATTGGGGATTGAAGAACCTTCAAGTGGATAGTAACTACTACTAGTTCCGTCTTTTCCAATAAAATTCCAAGGGCCATTAGAAGAATTGGAAGAAGCTATTTGAAACTTTACAATATTATTTGTGCCCAATGTTCCTTGCCAAACAATTGATAAAGGAACAATCCCTTTTTCAATTCCACTGTCAAAAATTGACGAAATTAAATAACCCTCATTATATTGCGACTCAAAATTCATTTTTACTTTATAATCAGAAGTTCCACAAATACTTAAATCAGAACAATTAAATGAAATCCAGCCAATTGCATCGTTCCAAGCAAAACCAGAAAAATAACCAGTAGAAGTTGCTACCTTGACTTTATAATTAGAATTTGAGCAATTATTTGTTCCCCCAACTCCTATTTGATTACAATTAAACGAAATCCAACCAATAGCCGGAGACCAAGCATAGCCATAAAGATCTCCTTCGTTATAGTTAACTGTAGTAGTTGAAGAAATCTTCACTTGGTAATTTGAAGTTGCGCAAGTATCTAAATCTAAACAATTAGTAGAAATTCCCCCAATTGAAGAACTAGCTACGCCAAACAATTGATTGTTAGAAACATTATAATAAATTCCATAAAAATCAACCCAAGAAATTAAATCATTCCAAGCCCAATGATAAGTAGCATCAATTTTCGAAGAAGTTGGCACTCCCAATCCAATAGTTAATAAATCAGGATTAGTATAGATAATTGAAGAAGAAACTTCGTCAAAAAAATTAGGAGCAGTTATAACTATTTGATTTGGATTTATGCCACCAGACCAATCTGTCTGAGCAAAAACCAAATTATTATTTGTTCTTGAAATGTATTGGGTTTCTTCTATTTTTTTATCATCCCATAAAACAGTATAAATTATTTTTTTAGTCAAAGGATCAAAATTACCATTATCACTAGTTAAATTACCATTAATATCTCTAAAGGCTGCTAAAACTTTAAAGTATCTAGTAAATTCTATACCAGCATAATCTAATTTTTCTATTCCTTCCCCTATTCGCCAAATTCCACCAATATTTGAAACTGTTAAACTAGCTGGATAATTAAATAAATTATAAATTTCATCTTGAGTTAATACTCTTTGATAAATCCTTATTTCATCTATTTTCCCGGCGAATTTTGAAGAATCTGACAACCGAGCTCCTATTAAAAAATCTTCAGTATTTTTAAAAGTCGAAATGCTACAAGCTGAAGGTGCGCCTTGTAATTCACCGTTTTTATAATGACTTATATTTGAACCATTATAAACTACAGTAATTAGCTGCCACTGGTTCAAATCTAAACTTCCAGCTGATAAAACACAATTGGTCCCAAGTGAAAAAATAGAACTTTTTAAAATCCCACTATTATTTTCAATTTTATAACCTAGATTTAAACCAGCATCAGTTTTAGAGATAATTGGCCTACTAGTATTATTATTTGTTGGATAAATCCATAAAGAAATTGTAAAATTATTTGTTAAATCCAAGGGGCTGGTAGTCGAAATATCAATTATTACTTGATCATCACTTCCATCAAAACTTAAGCATTTTCCAGAAATACAAAAAGAATCGTTTTGCCAAGCATTAGCTAAAGAAGTATTTCCGGATGAACCCAAATTTATTAAACCATTATTACCAAAAATTTCATCTAATATAATTTTATTATCAGCTGCCATGCCAACCCCTTCATCAATTGGCCAATAACTAACACCTCCTTCTGAAATATATAAAGAATGCCAATCGGAATTGATAATCCCAGAAATTGCAGACGAACTGTCATCAATTAAGGTCTGGGCTAAAGCTCTTTCTCTGCTATTTTTGCTATTTTGTAAAGATACATACATTAATCCCGTAATAGAAGAAAAAACAACCGCCACTACGCCTAAACCAATTAAAATTTCAATAAGGGATTGAGCTTCAAAATGTTTTTTAAAATTCATATAAATATTCTATAGTTTTTTAAAATTTTTATCAACTATTAAAAAATTATTCCCAAGAAATTCCCCCTTGGCTATTAATTATTAAATGTTTTGAAATAGCGCTTCCTTTTAAATTTATTATAATTTCAGCTGAAGTATTGGGAATTCCAGTAACCTTTGAAAAAATTATATCTTGATAACTGCCGCTAGCTGGTATTTGAAAATAAAGTTTATTAGTTAAATTGTATCTCGTAACAACAGTTGATGAGCTGTAATTATCATAAAACATCTCAATGCTTGGAGCATTAGAATCAACGTTATTTATTCTTATCCCCCAATTACTGGAATTTTCTTGCGAAATTGCTTTTTGTTGAGCTAAAGAAATAAAAGAAGAAATTTCGTCAATTGTATTATTCAAAATTCTTTCCCGGTAAACTGAAGCATAATTAAATACTCCGATAGTAGTAATAATAGCAGTTATTCCTACAACTAATAATAGTTCAATCAAAGTAAAGCCACTTTTAAAAAGCCTAATTCTTTGGATACTTATCTCCATATTTAAACTAATTTTAAATTGCTACTTGGGAAATCATGGAATACAGGGGCATAATTACTGCCATAGCAATTCCCGCTACAATTAATCCAATAAAAACCAGTAGGGCTGGTTCAACAACTGCCATTACGGTTTTTAAAGAATTATCAATTTCTTGCTCATAAAATTCAGCTAAAGTATTCAGGACTTCTTCCATTCTTCCAGCTCTTTCCCCAATTCCCATTAAATTTATAACGACTTGTGGAAAAAATTGCTCGCTTTTAAAAGCTTCAATTATTGAAACTCCTGAAGAAATTTTTTCATCAGCGATTCTTATTAAAATTTCCTTCAACTCTTCATCTCCTACAGCACTAGCCGTAATTTTTAAAGATTCAACGAAACTTAATCCTGATTTTAAAAGCGATGAAAGAGTAAAGGAGAATCTTTGAAGAGTTGTTTTTTGAATTAAATCTTTAATTACCGGTAATTTTTTAGTAAATTTGCTAAATAGGATTTTACCTTTGGGAACTTTAGTAAAAAAATAAATTAATCCTCCAATAATAACTAATAATAAAGGAAAAATAATAAAAAAATATTTGCTAAAAAAATTTCCAATAGAAATCAAGATAGAAGTAAACGCCGGAATTTCAACTCCACTATCTGAAAAAACACTTGATAACCTTGGAATTACAAAAGTAATAAGCAAAATTATAATTACAAAGGCAACCACTAAAAGCAAAACTGGGTAAATCAAAGCTGAACGAATTTTGTTTTGCAAATCAGCTTGCTTGGAATAAGAAATTGAAATTTGATCTAAAATTTTTTCTAAATTACCAGATTCCTCCCCGGCTTTTATTAAATTAGTGTCAACCTCTGAAAAAAGTTCGGGATGATTTTGAAAAGAAGTATAAAAAGGATTACCTTTTTCTAAATTAGACTTTACTTCCAATAAAAAGAGTCTAGTAGCTGGTTTTTCGAAATCTTCGCTCAAAAATTCTATTGCTTTAAACAAATCTGTCCCAACTTTAAGCATCAAAGATAAATAACGCATTAAAAAAATCTTATCCTGAACAGACATTGAAGATTTGAATAAACCCCCTTTTAATTTTATGATTTCTTTAATTGGCTTAATATTAATAGGTTTTAAACCCTTATTAAAAATAATGGTCAAAGCTTCTTCCATAGAAGAAGCGTCGAGATTTTCTTCGATAATTTTGCCGTTTTTATCTGCTGCTAAATAATGAAATTGCATAAACTCTTAAGCTTTTGACTATCTAAAAAATTATTCTCTAATAACTCTTAATATTTCCTGAACTGTGGTTTGTCCTAATTTTGCCTTGTCTAAACCATCTTCAAACATAGTTTTCATTTCCTTCTGAGCCATTATTTTTTTTAATCCATCTAAAGTAAAATCTTTTCTAACAATATAATTTCTAATATCGGAATCAACGTCTAACATTTCAAAAATAGCTAATCTTCCACGATAGCCAGTATAATTACAATTTCTACAACCCTTACCGCGATATAACATCTCGGGCATTGAAAAAGAAACCAATCTTTCTTCTCCCAATTGTTTCACTTGAGAGATAATTGCCTCTTTGGTCAAATCATCTATTTCATAAGATTCAATGCAATCGGGACAAATTCTTCTAACCAATCTTTGGGCCATAACAATATTCAAAGTTGCTGAAACTAAAAATGGTGGCACTCCCATATCAACTAATCTAGGAATAGCTGTTGGAGCATCATTAGTATGAAGAGTTGATAAAACTAAATGGCCAGTTAAAGCAGCATTTGTTGAAACATCCGCAGTATCAAAATCCCTAATTTCACCAACCATTATGATATTGGGATCGTGACGCAAAAAAGCCCTTAAACCAGAAGCAAAATCTATGCCGGCTTTAGGATTAACTTGGGTTTGATTAATATAACGAAGTTCATATTCTATTGGGTCTTCAATGGTTACAATATTAACTTCTGGTTTGTTTAAATAAGATAAAATTGAATATTGGGTAGTAGTTTTACCAGATGAGGTAGGACCGGTTGATAACACCATTCCAAAAGTTTTCTTAATATTTTTTTCAACCATTGCAATTTGTTCCGAAGTCATTCCAAGCTCTTGAAAAGACAATGGTTTTAAACCAGATAACAATAATCTCATAGTAATTTTTTCTCCATAAAAAGTTGGCATAACAGCAACCCTAATATCAAAAACTTCGTTTCCTCTTTTATATTTAATACGCCCATCTTGAGGTTTACTATGCTCATCAATTTGTAAATTAGCTAAAATCTTAATTCTAGCAATGATTGCTGGATGAATCTCGCTTGGCAAATACGCTATTTCTCTTAGAATTCCATCGATTCTAAATCTAATTAACATCGAATCAGCTAAAATTTCTAAATGAATATCTGAAGCATTTAAAGCCGCAGCATAAGAAATAAGATTATCAACAATTGAAATTATTGGCACTGCTGAGGCAACTTTAGCGACATCTATTTCCTTACCCAATCTTCCTAAAGCTATTATCTGATTTTCAATAATTTTTCTAAAATTAGTCATTAATTCCTGACGATATTTTGAAAAAGCAATTTGAAGATCGTCTTCGTCTGTTAAATAAATCTCTAATTGTTTTTGAAGATATTTTTCTAAAAATTTTATAGTTTCCAAATTAGTAGGATCAGCTAAAGCAACTTGAATCTTATTATTATTTGTGCCAATTGTCACTGCTCCATAAGTTCTAGCAATATCTTCTGGCAAAAGATGTAAAATTTC
>ERZ795051.775-NODE-775-length-45965-cov-5.917208_pt1 | contig 45965 bp, 39 predicted proteins | sample MGYA00375135_ERZ795051 | MGnify/ENA primary metagenome ERZ795051 (study PRJEB30180, sample SAMN05720222) | activated sludge metagenome | isolation source: Anaerobic digester | place: Japan | collected 2015-05-26 ... | reverse complement strand
TATTTATTTAGGAGGCGCATACTTTATCAAAAAAATATCCTAACGATTGGGTGCAAAGTTAATTATTTTATTTGTACTTTTGCCCTGTGTATTCAAATTTAGGTTCTCAAAACCTAAAATTTACTTTTTAAAATGACTAATGTAATCGAACACGACGGTATCATTGAACGTATAAAAGGTAATCGCGCATTTGTACGCATCGAACAACATTCTGCTTGCTCCGCCTGCCACGCAAAATCTGCATGTACTGCTTCTGACACTGCCGAGAAAATAATTGAAGCTCTTATTCCCAAAGATACTCACTTCAACGTAGGACAACGTGTGACTATTTTTGGACAGCGTAGTATGGGTTTACGTGCTGTTTTGATAGCTTTTGTTATCCCATTTTGTATAATCTTAGTAACTCTGTTGCTTCTCAAGCTATTTATTTCAGATGAATTGCTTACAGGAACTCTTGCTTTGAGTACATTAATTCCCTATTTTGGACTTATAGCGATTTTCAAGAAAAAACTTGCAGGTAAATTCCAATTTTATATAAAAAACACTAACTAATATAACCAACAATTTTTCATTATAACACCATTTCATCATTATGAATTTAATTGTAATTTCTCTTATCACACTTGGCTTAATTGGCTGTATATCAGCTGTAGTGTTATACCTTGCGAGCCAAAAATTTAAAGTAGAAGAAGATCCACGCATTGACGAAGTTGAATCTGTTTTGCCTGGTGCCAACTGTGGTGGATGTGGGAAACCTGGCTGCCGCAACTTTGCAGTAGCATGCGTAGCAGCTGACTCTTTGGACAACTTGTATTGCCCTGTTGGAGGCTCGTCAATTATGACAAAAGTGGGGGAAATTTTAGGACTTGCTGCGGTAGAAAACGATCCTCTTGTTGCCGTAGTTCGCTGCAATGGAACTTGTGAGCATCGCCCTAAAACTTCGCACTATGATGGTGCTCGCTCATGCCAAATCATGCACAACCTCTATGCTGGCGAAACTGGCTGTATGTATGGTTGTTTAGGTTGTGGCGACTGTGTTGAAGTTTGTACGTTCGATGCTATTCACATGAATCCAGAAACTGGATTACCTGAAGTAGATGAAGAAAAATGTACCTCTTGTGGCGCTTGTGTAAAAGCCTGCCCAAAAAACATCATCGAATTACGTAAAAAAGGACCTAAAGGAAGACGTATTTTTGTAAGTTGTGTAAACAAAGATAAAGGCGGTATAGCTCGTAAAGCGTGTGCTGTTGCTTGTATTGGTTGTAGTAAATGTGAAAAAGAGTGTGCTTTTGATGCGATTACTATCAACAATAATTTAGCTTATATTGATTATGACAAATGCCGTTTATGCCGTAAATGTGTGGTAGTTTGTCCAACCAATGCTATTCATGAAGTTAATTTCCCAGCACGTAAAACAGCTGAAGTAAAACCAACAGAAACGCTTAACGCATAAGATTTAAAAATTATGAGAACATTTAGAATAGGTGGAATTCACCCCGAAGATCAAAAATTATCAGCCAACGTACCCATAGAAGCTGTTGCTTTACCAAAACAAGCCATTGTGCCTATACATCAGCACGTTGGCGCTCCTGCACAACCTGTAGTAGCAAAAGGCGATCGTGTAAAAGTTGGCCAACTTATAGCAGCTGCTAATGGTTTTGTTTCCGCAAACGTACACGCTCCAATTTCGGGCGTCATTACAAAAATAGATACAGCGGTGGATGCTTGGGGATTGCCTATGCCTTCTATTTTTATAGATGCTGACGATGGTGGCGACGAATGGCTTGAAACTATTGATCGTACACCAGATTTGAATCGTATTTGTAAATTAACCGGTGAAGAAATTATCCAAAAAATTCAAGATGCTGGTATTGTTGGTTTAGGTGGTGCTTGTTTCCCAACACATGTAAAACTAACGCCCCCTCCTGGTTCAAAAGCAGAAGTTTTAATTATCAATGCCGTAGAGTGTGAACCTTACCTCACATGCGACCACCAACTTATGTTAGAACATGGCGAAGAGATTTTTATTGGTATTTCATTGATAATGCGTGCATTGAAAGTAGAACGTGCCATTGTAGGTATTGAAAATAACAAAAAAGATGCTATTGAACTCTTTAGAGAATTGGCCAATCGCCATTTTGGTATTGAAATTTGTCCATTAAAATTGTGTTATCCACAGGGTGGCGAAAAACAACTTATCGATGCTACTATCAGACGACAAGTTCCTAGTGGAGCACTTCCCATTGCTGTTGGTGCCATAGTACAAAATGTGGCAACCGTATATGCGGTATACGAAGCTGTTCAAAAAAACAAACCTCTCTTTGAACGAGTTATGACCGTAACCGGCAAAAATGTCACACGCCGTGGTAACTATTTAGTACGCTTCGGCACTACATTAGCTGATGTGATTGAACATGCTGGTGGAATTCCCGAAGATACGGATAAAATTATCGCTGGTGGTCCAATGATGGGACGAGCCGTTATAAATGTGGATATGCCAGCACACAAACGCACATCCGGTATTTTACTTATGCCTGAATCCGAATCGGCTCGTCGTGAGCCTGTAAATTGTATGCGTTGTGGGAAATGTGTGGAAGCCTGCCCTATGGGTTTGGAGCCATTCCTACTTATACAACAAGCTGAAAGACGCTTGTGGGATGATATGGAGCGTAACGACATTATGGATTGTATTGAATGTGGATGTTGCCTATACTCATGTCCAAGTAACCGTCCATTACTCGACTATGTGCGTTTGGGTAAAAACACTGTGGGTGGAATTATTCGCGCACGTTCTGCAAAAAAATAAGCTTAATTCTAAACAGAATACAACATTTTTATAATTATGAAAAAATTAATTATTTCGCCAGCACCTCATGCGCACACCGATAATACTGTTCAAAAAACAATGCTGAATGTACTTATCGCATTGGCACCAGCCTATTTAGTGTCGCTCTATTTTTTCGGTTTAGGCGCACTCATTGTGAGTTTAACAGCGATTGTGTCGTGTGTGCTCTTTGAATATCTTATTCAACGTTTTCTACTGAAAGGTCAAAATTCTGTCGTCGATTTATCGGCGGTTGTAACAGGGTTATTACTTGCTTTTAATTTACCGTCAAACTTACCGCTTTGGATGATCGTAATCGGTTCGTTAGTTGCTATCGGTATTGGAAAAATGAGTTTTGGCGGACTTGGCAACAACCCTTTTAATCCCACACTCGTTGGTCGTGTATTTTTACTTATCTCATTCCCAGTAGAAATGACTGCATGGCCACGTCCAATGAACAGTTGGAATCTATTTTCCTCCTATATTGATGCAGAAACAGCCGCTACGCCATTAGGAATACTCAAAGGAGAAGTTGGCGAATTACCCAATATGATGGATTTACTACTTGGCAACATGGGAGGTTCGTTAGGTGAGGTTTCTGCTATCGCTCTCATTATTGGTGGCATTTATCTTTTAGTGAGAAAGGTTATTACGTGGCATATTCCTGTAAGTGTTTTAGCAACAGTAGCTATTTTTACAGCTATTCTTCATGCTGCCAATCCTGAATTATACGCATCAGCTGACGTTCATTTATTAACTGGCGGTTTAATGTTAGGCGCTATTTTTATGGCTACCGATTATGCTACATCGCCCATGAATAATCGCTCACAACTTGTTTATGGTATTGGAATTGGCATTATTACCGTAATTATCCGCGTGTTCGGCGCTTATCCCGAAGGAGTTTCCTTTGCCATATTGATTATGAATGGCGTCACACCACTTCTCAATTACTATATTAAACCAAAGCGGTTTGGCGAAAAAATTAAAGCTCAAAAAGTAACAAAATAATTATGAAACAGTTAGAATCAAACTTTCTCAATATGGCTTTAGTACTCACGGTAGTTAGCCTAATTGCTGCCGGAGCGCTTGCCTCAATGTTTACGCTAACCGAAGAACCTATTCGTTTAGCCAAAAAACAAAAGCAAGAACAAGCACTCAAAGATGTGCTGCCAGAATACACACGTTTAGAAGAACCTGATACAATCAATGGACTTGCTATTGTACGTGCTTATAATGGTGATGTTTTTGTTGGAGCTGCAATAGAATCATCAGCTAATGGATTTAGCAATGCTATAAAAGTGATGGTTGGTTTTGATCAAAAGGGTAAAATCGTTAATTATTCGGTTTTGGAACAAGCAGAAACACCCGGTTTAGGAACTAAAGTTGTGGATTGGTTTAAAACTGATAAGGGTAAACAAGATATTCGTCAACTCAACCCTTCTGAAGTCAATTTTACAGTAAGCAAAGATGGTGGCGATATTGATGCAATAACCGCTGCAACTATCAGTTCAAGAGCGTTTTTAAAAGCGATAAGTGATGCTTATGCTGCCTATGCACAACAAGAAAACACCGATGGGCAAAGCGGTGCTTCACCACAAGCTACTGCAACTCCAGATTCTGTAATGACTGATTCCGTAACATTTTCATTACAACAAGATACTGCCATTGTAGCAAAAAACGAATAAAAAATTTAAATAAAAAAATAGAGATAAATTATGAATTATCTAAAAACATTTACCAACGGACTTCTTAAAGAGAATCCAACATTTGTACTGTTATTAGGTATGTGCCCTACTTTAGGTACAACCACTTCTGGTATGAACGGATTGGGTATGGGATTAGCAACTGCATTTGTACTTATCTGTTCAAATGTGGCTATATCTATGTTTAGAAATTTAATTCCCGACAAAGTACACATTCCTGCTTACATTGTGATTATCGCAACCTTTGTGACTATTTTACAAATGGTTATGGAAGCTTACATGCCAGATTTATACGCAAGTTTAGGTCTGTTTATTCCTCTGATTGTGGTTAACTGTATTGTACTTGGTCGTGCGGAATCATTTGCTGCTAAGAATAATCCTTTTGCCTCTTTTCTTGACGGAGCTGGCATCGGACTTGGATTTACTTTTGCGTTAACACTACTCGGTTCTGTACGTGAATTTTTAGGGACAGGCAGTCTGTTCAGTTTCAGATTATTCCCCGAAGATTACGGCATGTTGATTTTCGTTTTAGCTCCAGGCGCATTCATCGCTTTAGGTTATCTTATAGCCATTGTGAATAAATTAAAATCCAAACACGCATAACTAGCGCATAAGTTTACATCACACATTAAAAATATACATTATGACTTATATCTTAATTTTCATTTCGGCAGTATTTGTAAACAATATTGTATTGTCGCAGTTTTTGGGGATTTGTCCTTTTTTAGGTGTCTCAAAAAAGATTGATACGGCATTAGGTATGGGTGCTGCGGTAGCATTTGTAATGACAATTTCTACGCTCGTTACGTATCTGATTCAGAAAACTATTTTAGATCCATTTGGCTTAGGTTTCTTGCAAACTATCACTTTTATTTTGGTAATTGCATTTTTAGTGCAATTAGTAGAAATCATAGTGAAGAAAATTTCACCCGCTCTGTATCAAGCGTTAGGCGTATTTTTACCTTTAATTAGTACAAACTGTACCATTTTAGGGGTTGCCATTATGGTAATTCAAAAAGACATGACATTAGTTGAAAGTGTTATTTTTGCAATTTCTACTGCTGTTGGGTTTGGCTTGGCATTAGTGCTTTTTGCTGGTATTCGCGAACAATTAGCATTAGTTAAACTGCCCAAAGGAATGGAGGGAACGCCAACTGCATTAATTGTGGCTGGACTGCTAGCTATGGCATTTATGGGCTTCTCAGGAGTCGTGTAATAAATCACATATTTTCGATACTAAAAAAGGATAATCGTAGAATCGGTTATCCTTTTTTTGTAGAGCATATTAACTTAACTCACAACAATTTTGTATCTTTGTATTCTGATTCATTTGACGTATGATAATTATTTCTGAAAATATAGTTGCGGATATTGACTCATTTCTCCCTAAAAATGAACAAGAACCGATATTTATCCTCACCGATACCAATACCGCAATTTGCTGTCTGCCAGTGCTCCAAAAACATCCACGGTTACAAAATGCGCATGTGATAACCATACCAAGTGGTGACGAAAATAAAAATTTAAATTCACTCTCTGAAATTTGGCATTATCTATCAGATAATGGAGCTACTCGCCACTCATTACTCATCAATCTCGGTGGTGGTATGATTACTGACATGGGCGGATTTGCTGCTGCCACGTTTAAACGCGGGATGAATTTCATCAACATTCCTACCTCCTTACTTGGTGCTATTGATGCTGCAACAGGTGGAAAAACAGGCATCAATTATTTAGGTTTTAAAAATGAAATTGGATCTTTTGCATCTGCAAAAGCAGTAATTGTTAACAGCCAATTTTTGACAACTTTGGATACATCAAATCTTTTGTCGGGGTTTGCTGAAATGGTAAAACATGCACTCATTGCTGATACTGATTTGTTGTACAAAACACTAAATTTCGATTTGGATAACATCGACTACAAAACATTGGTTGAGCTCATAAAAGCTAATCTTGAAATAAAAGCAAAGATTGTAGCCGAAGATCCTCATGAGCTAGGGATGCGTAAGGCTCTGAATTTTGGACACACTTTTGGACACGCCTTTGAGACGTTGTCACATAAAACCAACGAACCTATGCTACACGGATATGCAGTTATGTGGGGCTTGGTTTGTGAACTTTATCTTTCACACATAGAGTTACAGCTACCACAAAAAATAGTAACCGATGTACTCTATTTTGCCAAAGAAAATTATGGGATATTTCCTTTTTCGTGCAAACAATATGACGATCTTTTTGAGTTGATGAAACACGATAAAAAGAATGAAGCACAAGAAATAAATTTCACTTTACTGTCGGATATTGGACAGGTCAAAATAAATAACAAAACAACCAAAAATGCGATATTTGAAACGCTCGATTGGTTGCAATCCATGTAATAACAAAATTATGAAAACAAAAACACTTATCATTGGCGCTTCTAAAAATCCAGAACGCTATGCTTATAAAGCTGCCGAAAAATTATTGGCGCATGGTCATGAAATTGAATTGTTAGGTTTACGTGCTGATACGGTTTTTAATAAAACCATAGATACTGAACCAAAAGCATATAATAACATCGATACTGTAACGTTATATATTGGTGCGCAGCGCCAACCAGACTATTATGAGTACATTATAAGCTTAAACCCACGCCGAGTTATTTTCAATCCGGGAACTGAAAACCCTGAATTTGAAGCCAAACTCTCCGCCAAAGGCATCGTAGCTGACAGAGCATGCACTTTGGTTATATTGAGTACAGGACACTATTAAACTAAATTGTACACCTATGAAAATAGCCTTAATAGGATATGGAAAAATGGGACAAACGATTGAGAAAGTAGCCAAAGCACGTGGACACGAAATCGTTTGTATTATCGATGTCAATAATCGCCCCGATTTTAAATCAGCGGCCTTTGCAAGTGCTGATGTTGCTATTGAATTTACCACACCCACATCGGCTATTGAAAATTACCGTCAAGCTTGGGCAGCAGGTGTACCCGTAGTTTCAGGTACCACGGGATGGAACGCACAACTTCCCGAAATTGAAACCGAAATCAAGAAAAACGGTTATACGCTGTTTTGGTCTTCAAATTTTAGTTTGGGCGTAAATATATTTATGGCTGTCAATAAATACTTGGCTAAACTGATGAACCAATTCCCCGACTACAACGTGGAAATGACCGAGGTACACCACACCCAAAAACTGGATGCACCTTCCGGTACGGCTATTACGCTGGCTGAGGGAATTATCGAGAATTTGGACAGAAAAACGGCTTGGGTAAAGAAAACCGAAACAGCCGAAAACGAAATTGCCATCAAATCTATCCGTGAAGGACAAGTGCCGGGCATCCACACCATTCGTTATGAAAACTCTGTGGATAGCATTGAGATAACGCACGATGCTAAAAGCCGTGAAGGTTTTGCACTTGGAGCCGTGATTGCCGCTGAATTTACAGCTGGCAAAAAAGGATTTCTCAACATGCACGATTTATTGAAATTTTAAACTCACACATAAGATGAAAAATCGTTTTAAAAAACCTGCAAAAAACTGGATTAAATGCGCTATTTGGAGCATTATTTATATACTGTTCATTGCGTGGATTGGAAACTATTGGTGGCTTTTCTTGCTACCTTTCATTGTAGATATATTTGTAACACGATTCATTCCTTGGGATTTTTGGAAAAAAACCAAGAACAAAATACTTTATACTATTTTTAGTTGGGTGGATGCCATTGTTTTTGCTTTAGTTGCCGTTTATTTCATCAATCTATATCTGTTTCAAAATTATCAAATCCCTACATCTTCGTTGGAAAAGAGCCTCTTAGTGGGCGATTTTTTATTTGTCAGTAAAGCCTCTTATGGCCCACGCATTCCTAATACGCCATTTTCATTTCCTTTGGTACAGCACACTTTTCCAGAGATTTTGGGCGGAGGGAAATCATATATCGAAAAGCCACAATGGGAATATCGTCGTCTTAAAGGTTGGGACACCGTAACTAAGGGCGATATTGTCGTATTCAATTTCCCAGCTGGCGATACAGTTGCCACGAAAATTCAAAACCCTGATTATTACACACTTTGCTACTATCTCGGTCGCGATTATGTACACCAACGTAATGATGTTTTTGGAGATGTGGTTTGGCGTCCAGTTGATCGCCGAGAAAATTATGTAAAACGCTGCGTGGCAACACCTGGTGACACGTTACATATACGCAATAATGTCATCTATATCAATGGCGAAAAAGAAGACGAACATGAAGGGCTTCAACTCAACTACTATGTGCAAACTAATGGTTCGATGATTACAGAAAGTATGTTTGAAAAACTCAATGTAAGTAAAGAAGATCGTCGCATAGTAGGTTCATCAAATCCAGACGAGATGACACTATTAATGAGATTGGGTTTTGATACCAACCTGCCAATCTATCGTTTTCCGATGACAGAAGAAGCCAAAAGTAAGCTTGAGACACAACATATAATTACTAAAATTGCCGTTGAACCAGATTTATTTGCAGGGCGCGTTTTTCCCATCAAAGCCAATTATGGCTGGTCGCGCGATAATTTTGGACCGCTTTACATCCCTAAAAAAGGTGCCACAGTCGAACTAACTCTGGAAAACCTACCCATTTACGAACAAATTATTCGTAATTATGAGCGTAACACGCTTGAGGTGAAAGATGATACAATTTACATTAACAGCAAATCCTCTGATAGTTATACCTTTAAAATGGATTATTACTGGATGGTTGGCGATAACCGTCACAACTCGGCTGACTCACGTTATTGGGGTTTTGTTCCCGAAGATCACATTGTTGGTCGCCCCGTATTGGTGTGGTTATCACTTGACAAAGACAAATCACTATTCCAAGGCAAAATTCGTTGGAAACGATTTTTTAAAGATGCCTCCAAGTAAACATTTAAATAAAAAAGCCTCTGCATACAGAGGCTTTTTTATGTGAATAGCTTTTATCTTAACTTAATAACCTAAAATTTTCAACATGGATTTATAACTTTGTTCCTTTGCAAACAACTTGGTTGTGTATTCACCATCTTCATCTCGGTCAATCACAACCATTTTTGGTGCAGGAATCAAACAGTGCTGAATACCGCCATATCCGCCAAGCGACTCTTGATAAGCTCCCATATGAAAAAAACCAACATATTGTTCTTCACCTGTTTGAATTTTAGGCATAAACACTGCGTTCGAGTGCGCTTCAGCATTATAAAAATCTTCACTATCGCAAGTTAAACCACCTAAATGCACACGTTGATATTCTTTGTCCCAATTATTTATAGCGAGCAATACATAGCGTTGATTTATAGCCCATGTGTCAGGAAGAGTTGTCATAAATGAACTATCAATCATATTCCACAACTCGCGGTCATTTTGTTGTTTCTGATTGACAATTGAGTACAACATGGCACCACTTTCACCAACTGTATAAGAACCAAATTCAGTAAAAACATCAGGTTCTGGAACACCGTGATTAGTACAAGTGTTTTTAATTTGAGCTATGATCTCTTCAGCCATATACTCATAGTCATACTCAAAGTCCAAATGCGCCTGAATTGGAAAGCCTCCACCAATATTTAAGGAGTCAAGTTCTGGACAAATTTTCTTTAACTCACAATATAAGTTAACTGCTTTAGTCAACTCATTCCAATAATATGCTGTGTCGCGAATACCTGTATTGATAAAAAAGTGAAGCATCTTCAGTCCCACATGTGGATTGTTCTGAATCTTTTCTTGATAGTATGGAATAATATCGTTGTAACGAATACCTAAACGAGATGTATAGAAATCAAATTTAGGTTCCTCTTCGGATGCAATACGAATACCTACATTAAATTTAAAATCTTCACTTGGCTCAAACAGATCCAATTCAAACTTGTTATCTAAGATAGGAATCACATTTGTAAACCCTAAACGCATTAAATTTTGGATATTTTCAACATATTGAGGCCGTTTAAATCCATTACACACTATAAAAGTATCGGGTTTTAACTGACCCGCTTCATACAATGATTCTAAAATGTTGATATCAAAAGCCGACGACGTTTCGATATTTACACCATTCTTAAGCACCTCTTCCATAATAAAGGAAAAATGCGAACTTTTTGTGCAGTAACAATATTGATACTCACCATTATAATCCACTTTTGCCATTGCCACATTAAACATGCGTCGAGCCCGCTGAATATTCTGTCCAATTTTAGGTAAATAACTCAATCTCAACGGTGTACCATATTGTTTAATGATATCCATTAAAGGAATGCCAAACCAATTCAAATCACCATCATTTATTGTAAATTCCTCACTAGAAAGGTCGAACGCCTGTTCAATAAGATCAATATATTTATTTTTCATAATAAAAAGAATTTAAAAATCCAACTCAATTAGATTACACAAATTAAACCAATCCAACTTAATTAGATTTGCAATAAAAAACAGATTCAACTCAAATTACGCCACAAAAGTACATAAAAATATTTGGATTGAACAAGATAAATGTATTAAACTATTGTTTAGTTAATATTTTTAAGAAAAACATCTGGTTTTATGTAAAATTATTTTGAAAACAGAAAATAATTACAGAAATATTAAATATTTATTGCTTTTTCTTGTTTTTTTTAAAAATAATTGTGACTTTTGCTGTAATTATTTCTTAAACAATGAATTACAGCTCGGTTAACAACTAAAACCCTTAACCATGAAGGATTTACTAACATTCCTTTTACTATGGATAGGGATTAGTGGGTTTTGCAATCCAAACCCGCACATTGCTCCTGCGCCAAAAATTAGGTACATTGTTTTAGAATTACCCCCACTTGAGCACGCAGAGCAGAACTTTATGTTTGCAGATGATTATTATAAAGCAAATCATACGCCCATAAAATCTCAATCACGTATTAGCACTCCTACAGCAAACGCTTTACCTTCGTTCAAAACGATAGAATATCCACAAAGTCATGTTCCGAATTTATATGTTCCCTTTTCGACAGAAGTGAACGATTTTTCTCCTCCATCAAACTTTTCAACTAAAGGAGTAAATTTCGGAGGTGGCGATATGGAGTTTGGATCAACAGGTTGGGGTGATGGCGAAGAAGAAGAACCTGGTTTTGACCCCTATCCCATAAACGGAGATATTCAAGTATTAAGTGTTTTTGCAATTTTGTACACTTTAGTACTTTTCAGAAAAAAGAATAAAAACTTATACCTCAATAACAATGAAAACTCAGTTTAGACGTATCGCAATTTGCCTGCTTTTAATCATAGCTGGCACATGGATCAATGCTGTAAAAGCTTGGGATTTTACGAATGGGAAAATTATCTATTTCGATAATACTGTTACCAATTGGTCTCAAGCATACCTTCGGGTTGGACATACAACTTGGAATAGTGCCTACCTCATGTCAAAGGTAACAGGAACACAAAATTTATATTCATATACCATACCATCATGGGGTGGTTATGAAGCATTTGCTATTGCAAATAATGCAGCTTGGACTAACGGGAATAGTATATACAACGTCTGTACGGGAGATTCTTACCAGGTAACAGGATCTACGGTATATCAAAACTACAGTGTTTCAACAGACTATACACTAATTCCAACAGGCGTAAATAATACTGATGGATGTTGTACTTACTATGCAACTAGTGCAACTTCTGGTCTGAAAACCTACTCCGTTACTTATTCACAACCAACAGGAGGTACAATCAACGTAACGTACACCAATACTTCTGGCACTACAGGAAATTTAGCATCAGGAAATAGTGTTGTCCCAACGTGTATCATCACCGTCACAGCAACAGCAAATAGCGGTTACGCTTTAGAAACCTTAACTATAAATGGATCAGCTTTTACATCTGGAAACACGTTTGTTGTTAGAGGCAATACCACAATTGCGGCAACATTCAACTCAAAACCTACAAACGTCACTTTATCAGCCACGTCATCTATTACTGCCAATCAAGCTACACTTAACGGAAACATTGGTACTAATGGCGGAGTAAACATTACTGATTATGGATTTTATTATAGCACAACTAATGGATTTGCTGATGGAAGTGGCACTAAAGTTCAAGTTGGAACAAGTAATTTTACCGGAAATTTTAGTAAAGTGGTGTCAGGATTAAGCGCTGGAACAACCTATTACATAAAAGCTTATGCCACCAACTCAATTGGTACAACTTATTCTACACAAGGAAGTTTTGAAACAAGTGTAGCTACATGTTCCACACCGTTTACACTCCAAAATGCAAGCGTCACATTTAATAGTTGCGATATCACTAAAATATTACCACAAGTTGTGGCAGCAACAGGTTCTTTACCAGCTAACGCACAATACACGTGGTCGCCAGCAACAGGACTATCGGCAACCAACGTAGCACGCCCAACATTCACAGGGAATAGTAGCCAAAACTACACTGTTACTGTCACTAACCAAGATGAAACATTGTGCGTAGCTTCCACAACCGTATCAGTAACTTACACTGATAATACGCCAATAGCAAGCCTAACAACAGCTAATTATACCGTAGAACCCGGAAGTAATTTTGTGCTAAGTGGTGCTAATGCCAACGGCTCATATTTCTGGGAAGCAACTGGCGGTTCATTCAATGTTACAACAGGTACACTTACACCTACTTATACCGCTCCTTCTACTGTTGGCATTTATACTATTAAACTTATTTCACCAGCAATAGGTAACTGTTCGCCAGATACTGCGTTTGCTACAGTGAATGTATGCGAACCTATTACCATAAAAGTGAAACAACCTGACAACTGGAGTAGCACAATGTATCTATTTGTTTACAATATCAATGGTGGAACAAGTGACGGAAACTTTAAACCCATGACATCACTAGGAGCTGATTATCAAGGTAAAACTTGGTGGTCATATACAATTGATGTTGACACTACCTCGTTATATGCTATTTTTGTTGATGGTGGTGTTTGGAACAGTGCCAATGAATATAACAATCAAACTAACAATTTGACATCACCTATTACAGAATCGATATGTTATACATTAAGTAGCAATACAACTGGGAAAAAGACAGTTTCAGAAAGTACGTGCCCGTTATTTTGTAACGAACCATTTACGTTGAATTCAAATTCATTAACCATCAACCGTTGTGATGCCAATAAAACTTTACCTGTCATCACAGCTGCAAGTGGTTCAATTCCGACAGGCGCTTTATACAATTGGTCACCAGCTACTGGGTTAGATAATGCAAGCAAAGCACAACCAATTTTTACTGGAACAAATAGCCAAACATATACCATTACCGTAACAGATTCAAATGGAATTTGCAATGCTTCTACAACTGTCAGTGTAACTTACAACAATAATTTACCAACAGCAACATTGGTTACCAAATATTATTGCGTTACACCCGATAGCTCCTTTACTATCGCTAATGCGCAAGCAACTGGTAGCTATAATTGGAGTTGTAGCGGTGGTTCCTTAAGTGCCACATCAGGCACACTTACACCAACATACACGGCACCATCAAACACTGGCAAATACATCATAAAATTAGTATCTCCTGGTGTTGGAACGTGCGAAACTGCCATTGACAGCGCTACTGTGATGGTCGTTAATGAACCTATTGTGTTAGCAACTCCAGCCACCAATGTGACAGGAAGCACTGCTATCATCAATGCAGCGATATCGGATAATGGAGGTGCACTACCTAAAGAACAAGGTTTCTTTTATAGCACAACCAATTTGGCTGATTTTAAAACTGGAACAAAAGTAATACAAGGCGATTCAGCTATTACAAATTTCTACCATCAACTCTCAGGACTACCTCTCAATACAACCTATTACTACAAAGCCTACGTGGATAATGGTTTAGGTATTACACTTTCAACAAATACCGAAACATTTACTACGGCAAGCACATCGTACAGACTTGAAGTAAGTTCTGGTGGAAATACCTACTATTCTAACGAACTAAACAGTGATGGAACGTTCTCGTTATATACTTTCCAAAATAGTGCTATTGTTTTGAAACAATGGAACGGTAGCACCTGGACTTACATAAGCGAAGTTACTTTCACGGCCGACAGTACTGTTGTGCAAATTCCATTTACATTTGCCACACAAGCACTCGGATCACCAAGTGAATATATGGGCGATTTCTATATACGCACCGACATTGCTACTGGTGGATGGAACAACTATTTGGACACGTCGAAAGATAATAAAATGACATTCTTTACCAAATATGTTGCAGGAGCCGATTTGTTCTCAGATACATACGATCACTATTGGGTAAAATGGGTCAGTCTCCCCGGAGGTACCAATCTTAAAGCCCAAGTAGGAAATATCTACAATAGTAATATTAGTGATTTTACTGACAATTATGTTGTTTCAGGAAATGGAAAATATAGTGCAGCTGGCGTTCGCTTTACGTATGACAAGCGAACGAATACCCTGACACGCCATCAATTAGTTACATCTACATTAACTATTGGAAATCAAGCACCTATAGATCGCAACGATTGGATGTACGAATACACATTTGAATCAGCACCCAATATCATTGATGTCATTGGAAAAAATGAATGGGAAGGTCCTACCACTTACAATAGTGTAAATACCGTAAGTTGCAAACTCAACGGAAAACGAGTGCGGGCCACATTTGATTATAAAACAAACCGTCTCACTTACGGTTGGCTACCAACTAACAACCCAAGTTCAGCTGACCCTAATCCAATTTACGAAGCTACTGTAACAGATACAATCAATGCTGACGCTGTGTTTATTTCAAATGAATATGGAGCAGCTGGTTTAATAACAAGCAACTGTTCAATCCAACTGAACGGACGCATTGTAGTACGTAAAACTTATAAAACTGGAGAATTCGGTTATTGGCACTGGATGAGTTTCCCTTACGATGTGGCTATCAGAGACGTATACGGACTTGATGGTTATGGTGTCAAATATATTATTCGTGCATACGATTCAGCTAAACGTGCTAAAGATGGATTCCAAAATGGAACAAACTGGGTTTATTTATCTAAGCAAGATACGCTGTTCGCTAATGTTGGTTACTCACTTGGTTTCTCAACCAATAGGAGCATACAAACCGAACTTAATAACAAAGGTGAAATTACCATTAATTATCCTTCTATACATAGTGGTTTTCTATTTTCAACAGAAGCTGCTAAGTTGTATCGTTCAAGTACATTTTTGCCTGACCCCACTTTGCCATTCAGCGAATTCCCTGATTACACTCCAGAACACAGCTATCGTAAATCCAATCAGGACTGGTACTTAATGGGACAACCATCGTTTAAATTTAATAAAGCAACTGGCCCAACCTACATCATTCGCCATGAAGGACAAAAAGAAAATGCCAGCGATAGTGTTTACGGATTTGTTGGTTATTTAGCAGCTGATTACCAAATTCCGCATTTCCAATCTTATTTCATTCAATATCACGGTTATATTGATTTTGGAAATGTAACCGAAGCCCAACACGCACCCAGACGTTTACCCGAAGAACAAACTCCTGATGAGTTTTATTATCTGTACCTCAAAAATCAGAATTATTCAGAACGCACCTGTTTTATTTTGGCAGAAGAAGGTAATGATATCTATGAAATCAATAAAGATTTATCAAAAATGATTGAAAAAAATCATTATCCACAACTCTACAGCACTACTGGAGGCTATGGGTTAGAATTTAATCATTTAGCCAAAACAACACAAACCGTACCTTTAAGTGTGTGGATTGGGAATAAAGGAGAGTTTAATTTTGTTTTAGAAAAACGTGAAGGACAAAAAGCTACATCTGTTATTTTAACAGATATACTGCTCGGACAACAAACTGACTTAATGCAAACTAACTATACAGTTAATTTTGCCACAAGTGGCGTCACCATCGATAACCGATTTACTATTACTTTTGATTTAGAACCCAAAGTTGTTACCAGCAAACCCGTTAACTCTACGTCAGAAGTGTTGGTGAATTACGCTAATGAAACTATCTACATCAATAATGTGCCCGAATACGCTTCGGCTTACCTTGTTGATATGTTGGGCCGTAAAGTTAAATCATGGACAACAACCCACGAACAATTAACACTACCCAAACTCACAAATGGAGTTTATTTATTAATGATTGATTATGGATCCCACAGTGAATCTCACAAGCTAATCATTCGAAAATAACAAAACGCCCTGATTTGCATAAATCAGGGCGTTTTTATTCAGGATAAAGTTCTATTAGATTAAGCTAACAACAACTTCTGTTTCATTTTCAGCAAATGCCACTTTTTCTTCACGTGCTAACCAACCAAGAGCTGCATATAAATCTTTTTCAGTCAACTTTGTGGCTTTTTTTAAAGCTTTCAATTCTTTTGGACCTTCGTTCAGAGCATTCCAAACGACTCCTGCGTTCATTCCTATTTTTTCTTTCATAGCTATAATTTTTTTATAATTAAACCTTATATTTATGTCGTTGCAAAGATACTACCTTTTCATAACTTTTCAAAATTTTAATTTAATTGGTAATTTTTGACGTTTTTTAATCAAAACGAATGGTTGCCGCAGGCATAATACGTGTAATCAGATAAGATGGTAAGATAAGCATAGCCAACGACAAAACAACAGTCCCTATATTTATTAAAAACCAATAGAGAATGTTTAAGGAAACAGGGACATAGTTTACATAATACATAGACGCATCAAGTGGAATAATATGCGTAAAATATTGTATTAAAATAAGCGACACACCGATAATATTACCCCAAAACATACCTTTACCAATTAGAAATAACGATTGGTACAAAAATATTTTACGAATTGACCAATTATAAGCGCCCATCGCCTTTAAAATTCCAATGGTATTTGTACGCTCAAGTATGAGAATTAGCAACCCTGAAATCATATTAAAACCTGCCACGAGAAGCATAAGAATTAGAATAATCCTAGCGTTTATATCTAACATATCAAGCCATTCAAACACACGAGGAACTAACTCCTTAATTGTATGCGATTGATAAAATGTGCCTTCTTTATCGTATCGATTGGCAATAGAACGAAAAACAGCTTTTTCCACATCATCGACTTTGGAAAAATCATCAACCAAAATTTCCAATTGACTCATTTGCGTACTATCCCAGAGATTCAATGCTTGCACATGTCGAATATCTGTAATCAAAAACAGATTATCGTAATCGGCAAAAGTTGTTTGATAGATACCACGTACCGTAAATCTACGAACTCGCACAGGGTCTGTTATAAAATAAGTCAAAAAACGGTCGTCAACTTCCAAATGCAAGAGATTGGCTACCGCTTGCGAAATTAAAACATCATTGGTTAAGGCTGTATCTTTGTATACAAGCGTGTCGCCTGCTACCAAATTACGTTTAAAAAATTGCCAGTCAAAACTACTGTTTACACCTTTCAAAACAACACCATGAAAATTATCGTCGGTTTTGACAATGCCCGGTTTAGTTGCCACCTCTTGAACACACTCTACATGAGGCAAGCTACGAAGAATAGTCAAAATAGAGTCAGAAGGAGCTATAGGTTCAGTTTCATAATTATTAGAACTTCCATAATTGCTCACTTGTATATGCGATCCAAAACCAATAACTTGATTACTAACCTCTTGTTTAAAAGCCACAACAATAGAAACTGCAACAAGCATTACAGCAATTCCAACAGCAATACTAAGCATGGCAATGCGCACAGCAGGGCGCGACATACGTTGTTGTCCTTCCCCTTTAAAATGAAGACGTTTTGCTATAAAATATTCCAGTTTCATACAGCCACAAAAATACACTTTTAAGCGGATATGCACAAACGATTTTTATGAACAAAAAGACCATCCTTATTTTAAGGATGGTCTTGGATTATTGGATTATAAACTTCAGTTTGCAAAATTACAACTGTGGACCTGAAGCAACCAATGCTTTTGCATCATCATTGTCGCAGTATTGCTCGAAGTTTTTGATGTATTTTTCAGCAAGTGATTTTGCTTTTCTTTCCCATTCTGCAACATCTGCATAAGTATCGCGTGGGTCAAGAATATCCGTATCCACATTGTTCAATTTTGTAGGAGCTACCAAGTTCAAGATTGGAATATGTTTAGTTGGAGCCTCTTCAATTGAACCGTCGATAATAGCATCGATAATCGCACGTGTATTTTTCAGAGAAATACGTTTTCCTGTACCGTTCCATCCTGTGTTAACCAAATATACTTTCGCGTTGTGTTCGTGAGCTTTTCCAATCAACGTTTTAGCATACATAGTTGGGTGAAGCGTTAAGAAAGCCTCGCCAAATGCAGGTGAGAAAGAAGGAACCGGCTCTGTAATACCGCGTTCTGTTCCTGCCAATTTGGAAGTAAATCCTGACAAGAAGTGGTATTGAGCAGATTTTTCATCCAAAATAGAAACCGGAGGAAGTACCCCAAACGCGTCAGCTGACAAGTAAATAATTTTGCTTGCGTGACCTGCACGTGAAGGAGATACGATTTTATTGATATGATAAATAGGATAAGAAACACGTGTGTTTTCAGTTTTTGAAGCGGCAGCCGTGTAGTCAGGTGTTCCGTCTTCTTTTACTGTTACGTTTTCAAGCAAAGCATCTCTGCGGATAGCTCTCCAGATATCAGGTTCTTTATCTTTTTCCAAGTCAATAACTTTTGCATAGCAACCACCTTCGTAGTTAAATACTCCGTGGTCATCCCATCCGTGCTCGTCGTCACCGATTAAGTAACGTTTTGGGTCGGCAGAAAGAGTAGTTTTTCCTGTTCCGGATAGACCGAAGAAAATAGCTACATCACCATCAACACCAACGTTAGCAGAGCAGTGCATAGAAGCGATACCGCGAAGTGGCAAGTAGTAGTTCATCAATGCGAAAATACCTTTTTTCATTTCGCCGCCGTACCATGTACCACCGATAACTTGCATTCTGCGAGTCAGGTCAAACAAAGTAAATACTTCTGAGTTTAAACCTTGCTCTTTCCAGTTCGGGTTAGTTGTTTTTGAACCATTCAAACATACGAAATCAGGCTCTCCGTAGTTAGCCAATTCATAGTGAGAAGGACGGATAAACATATTAGTTACAAAGTGAGCTTGCCATGCTACTTCCATAACGAAACGTACTTTCATACGTGTATCTTCGTTTGTTCCGCAGAAAGTGTCAACTACAAAAATTTTCTTTGCAGTAGAAAGTTGTTTTGTAACAAGATCTTTACAGTGGTCGAAAACCTCCGGAGTAGTCGGTTTGTTGATGTTGCCATCCCACCACATCGTATCTCTTGTTGTATCGTCAAGTACGATGAACTTATCTTTTGGAGAACGACCTGTAAATTTACCGGTATCAACTGCCACAGCACCTGTATTAGTTAATACACCTTTTTCAAAACCTTCATTTGAAGGATCCATTTCAGCTTGAAACAGTTCTTCGTAGGTTGGGTTGTGTAGCACTTCAAAGTTACCTTTGATGCCATACTTTTCTAAATCTAAATTTACCATTTGAAAAATTGATTTATTAATGATTAGTACTCTATTTGCATTTTACACATAAAAACGTCACAAAGATACAATAAAAAATCGAACCTTTTAGATGAATTAAGGAAAAATTTCTTTAATTAATTTAACTTGATATTTATAATGGTTTGATCAACCATAATCACAAGCTCGCTGTCTAAGATATTTTATCTACTTTTACAGTACAAAAATAACCATTTTATTCTAAGTTAAAACATTTTATACAACATTTTTATACACTTATTTAGAGCCACTTTTTTATTTTATTTTTTTATAGTAAAAAAGATTGACTTTTTTGAAAAGATATTGTACCTTTGCGGCGCAAAATAAAAAAATAAAACCTCTGGTTTTGTTCTGATTTTGAATTTATTTCAATTCATTTTATATGAAAACAATCAAGCTAAAAAAAGGATTAGACATTGAAATTTCGGGCAACGCATCTTTACATGTAACTTCTACGAGTCAACCTGACACCATTGCTGTTGTCCCTGATGATTTCACAGGCATTACTCCTAAAATTGCCGTAAAAGAAGGCGATACCGTGAAAGCCGGTAGTGTACTTTTCTTTGACAAAAAACATCCAGAGTTGAAAATCGTTTCACCTGTGAGTGGAAAAGTGGCTGAAGTAGCACGTGGCGAACGCCGCAAGTTGCTTTACGTTGCAGTGAAGCGTGACATTGAAACCACTTATCAAAAGTTTAAAACAATCGATCTTAACGCTAAACGCGAAGATATTTTAAGTGCTCTTTTGGAAGCTGGATTTGGAGCCCTTATTCGCCAACGTCCTTATGATGTCATCGCAAACCCAACAGTCCATCCTAAAGCTATTTTTGTTTCTGCATTTGACTCTGCTCCACTTGCTCCTGATTACAATTTTGTACTGAAAGGTCAAGCATCACAAGTGCAAGCCGGACTTTCTATTCTTGCAAAACTAACTGATGGTAAAGTTTTTTACTCTGTTTCTCCAAGCACTTCAGTTGAATTGAGAAACATGAAAGATGTGGAAATCAATGAATTTGTTGGTCCTCATCCAGCAGGTACTGTTGGTGTACAAATCAATTACCTCAATCCTGTTAATAAAGGTGAAGTGGTTTGGAGTATAAACATTCAAGACGTTGCTCTTATTGGCCGTTTTGCCACCACAGGCGTTGTAAATCTGACTAAAACAATTGCTATTGCAGGACCTGAAGTTATTGAACCTGCTTACGTAAAAACAGTTTATGGAACTTCTATCGCAAACATCACCGACTGCAATATCAGTAAAGGTGTAAAAGTGCGCTATATAAATGGTGACGTTTTAAGTGGAACAAAGGTTGAAGCAAATGGTGTGTTAAGCCCTTTTGCAAATGTTGTTTCTGTTATTGCCGAAGGTAATAATACCCATGAATTTATTGGCTGGGCCATGCCACGCTTGAATAAATTCAGCAACAGCAATCTGTTTGCCACGAAACTCATTCGCAAATTATGTCCTAAAAAACAATTTGAATTCGATGCGCGTATTTTAGGTGGCGAGCGTGCCTTTATTATGAGTGGTGAACTTGAAAAAGTTTTCCCAATGGACATTTTACCTGAGCAACTAATCAAAGCGATGATTACAAAAAATCTCGACAAAATGGAACAACTTGGTGCTTATGAAGTAGCTCCTGAAGATTTTGGCTTATGTGAATTTGTCTGTACATCGAAAATTGAAATTCAAAAAATCGTCCGCGAAGCTTTGGATTACATGAAAAAAGAATTAGAGTAATAACGTGAATCTTCATTATTAGTCATATGAAATTTCTTAAAAACATCCTTGACAAGTTGGAACCAACCTTCTCTGAAGGCGGTAAGCTGTCAAAATTGCATTCTGTATTCGACGGATTTTCAACCTTCTTGTTTGTGCCTAATCATACTGCAAAAAGTGGCGCACACATTCATGATGCTGTCGATTCTAAACGTACTATGATTACCGTGGTGTTGGCATTAGTACCTGCACTATTATTTGGTATGTGGAACGTTGGTTATCAACACTTTTTAGCCACAGGTCAACTGGTTAACTTTTGGGAACAATTTGCCTTTGGATTATTAGCTGTTTTACCAATTTTAGTTGTTTCTTATGTTGTAGGCTTAGGCATTGAGTTTATTGTTGCCCAAATTAAAGGTCATGAAATCCAAGAAGGCTTTTTGGTAACAGGATTCTTAATTCCGCTCATTGTTCCTGTAGATACACCACTTTGGATGATTGCAGTAGCTACTGCATTTGCCGTAATTTTTGCTAAAGAAGTGTTTGGTGGTACAGGTTACAACATTTTCAATGTTGCACTTATTACACGTGCTTTCCTTTTCTTTGCTTATCCTACCGCTATGAGTGGAGACGAAGTTTGGGTACGCACGCGTGATGCTTTTTGGTGGGGAGCTGGCGAACCTGTTAATGCTTTTTCAGGTGCAACACCACTCGGTCAATTGGCAACTTCAAACGAATCTGTAGCTGCATTCCATAACATTATGGGCGAACCCATCGGATTTTGGGATGCTTTCCTTGGATTTATTCCCGGCTCTATAGGTGAAACCTCTACTTTGGCTATTTTGTTGGGAGCAGCATTACTTATTGTAACTAATGTTGCCAGTTGGAAAACTATGCTAAGCGTCTTCTTAGGCGGTGCATTTATGGGATTTATATTCAACACTTGGGGTCCCGACAGTGCTATTGCAAACTTGCCTTGGTACAACCATTTGGTATTAGGAGGTTTTGCTTTTGGTGCTGTTTTTATGGCAACCGACCCCGTAACTTCTGCTCGCACAGAAACTGGGAAGTGGATTTACGGATTCTTAATTGGAGTTATGGCTATTATTATTCGTGTGTTGAATCCTGGATATCCAGAAGGCATGATGCTCGCCATTTTGTTAATGAACATTTTCGGATGTTTAATTGACTATTTTGTAGTACAATCAAATATTACAAAACGTCTAAAACGTACCACTATTAAATAAGAAATTGAATATGGCTACAAAGAAATATAAATGTAAAGTGTGTGGTTATATACACGAAGGCAAAACACCACCAGAGCTATGCCCTGTTTGCAAGGCTCCTGCTTCAGAATTTGAAGCAATAAAAGAATCGCGCAGTTTTAACAAAGAAAATGGTACTTACATTTTTGTTTATACCTCTGTTATTATTGTTATTGTATCCTTGTTACTTTCATTCACCTCTGGTGCACTCAAAAGTCGCCAGGCTGCGAATATGGAACTTGATAAAAAGAAACAAATTCTTAGTTCCTTACCTGCTGTAAATTTAGAAGGTGCTGATGCTGCAGCTTTATACGTCACTTATATCAAAAAATATGTGATGCTAAATGAAGATGGAGAAATTACCAAAGAAGTTGACGATTTCAACTACGATGTTAGCGAAGGTGAATTTCCCTTATATATAGCAGAAATTGAAGGAGAAACTAAATACATTATTCCATTGGATGGCGCTGGGCTTTGGGGTGCTATTTGGGGTTATGTAGCCTTGAATAACGACAAAAATACAATATATGGTATCTATTTTTCACACGCTAGTGAAACTCCTGGATTAGGCGCAAACATCGTTGAACCAAAGTTTAGAGATCAATTTGTTGGAAAAGAAGTTATGAAAAATGGTTCTTTTACTTCTATTGCTGTTATGAAAGCCGGACAATTAGCTCATGGACAAGATCAAGTAGATGCTCTTTCTGGAGGTACCGTTACCTCAAAAGGAGTTGAATCGATGCTCAAAATTTGTATTGGAAATTATGTTGCATTCTTGCAAAAAACAACTCCAAACAATAATACAGTTAATGAAGGAGGAAATGTATTATGAAAATAAATCAAGAACTAAAAAACACCTTACTAGGCCCATTGAGCAAAAATAATCCTATCGCAGTTCAAGTATTAGGTATCTGTTCTGCACTAGCTGTTACTGTTGAGTTAAAACCAGCGCTAGTAATGGGTATTTCAGTAATGATTATTATTACTTTTTCAAATGTGGTAATTTCACTTATTCGTAACACCATTCCTAACAGCGTACGTATCATCGTACAATTAGTAGTTGCTGCTGCCTTAGTAACAGTGGTAAGTGAATTTTTAAAAGCATTTGCCTACGATGTCAGCGTACAATTATCAGTATATATTGGATTGATTATTACCAACTGTATTTTAATGGGACGCCTTGAAGCATTTGCAATGAGTAATAAACCTTGGCCTTCCCTCCTTGATGGATTAGGAAACGGATTTGGTTATGCTGCCATTTTAGTAATTGTTGCTTTTGTACGCGAATTATTTGGTTCAGGTTCATTATTAGGTTATCAAGTTGTTCCTCAAAGCTGGTATGAAGCTGGGTATATCAACAATGGTTTAATGATGTTACCTTCGATGGCACTGATTCTCTTAGCATGTGTTATTTGGGTACATCGTTCATTAAACAAAGACCTTCAAGAAAAAGAATAAAACAGTAATTAAAATTGTAATAGTATGATGTGCTTTGCTATTACTTTTAACTCATAACAATATGGAAAATGCTTTAAGTATATTCGTTCGGTCTATTTTTGTGGACAATATGATTTTCGCTTACTTCTTAGGTATGTGTTCATACTTAGCTGTATCGAAAAATGTTAAAACATCCATAGGCTTAGGTATTGCGGTAACCTTCGTCCTATTGATGACGTTACCTGTAAATTATCTTTTAGAAGTGTACGTCTTACGTGAAGGCGCACTCGCTTGGTTGGGCGAAAATTTTGCTCACCTCGACTTAAGTTATTTAAGTTTCATTTTATTTATCGCTGTAATTGCGGCTATTACACAGTTGGTAGAAATGGTGGTTGAGAAATTTTCTCCGTCACTGTATGCTTCATTAGGTATCTTTTTACCGCTCATCGCAGTAAACTGTGCTATTATGGGTGGTGCTTTATTTATGCAACAACGTGTCGGCTTAGAAGCTACTGATCCTAAAGCGTTAACCAATTTGGTAGACGTGATAGCTTATGCCTTAGGCTCGGGATTGGGTTGGATGTTAGCTATCGTAGGTTTGGCTGCCATCCGCGAGAAATTAGAATATTCCGATGTCCCAGCACCGTTACGCGGTTTAGGTATTACTTTCATCACAGTAGGTCTTATGGCTTTAGCTTTTTTATGCTTTAGTGGACTTAAGATTTAATAATGTCATGATAATTCAAAAAAACAAAGAGGAAGAAGTGCTATTCAAACCTCAATTTTAAATAAATACACATCAACTATGTTACTCGAAATTAATTCTTTAATGATCCTCACTAGCTTAGCTGTTTTTCTAGGCGTAGTACTTTTATTGGTTATTGTGCTACTTATTGCAAAACACTACTTAGTTGCTTCTGGTGATGTGAAAATTACGTTGAATGGAGAAAAAGAGTTATCGGTTCCAGCAGGTTCTTCCCTACTGAATGCTATGTCTAATGCTGGTATATTTTTACCTTCGGCTTGTGGAGGTAAAGGCTCTTGTGCTCAATGTCGCTGTCAAGTAGAAGAGGGTGGTGGTGAAATTCTTCCGACTGAATCCGTACACTTTAGCCGTAAACAAATCCAAGAAAATTGGCGTTTAGGCTGTCAAGTAAAGGTGAAAGGAGATATGAGTATAAAAGTACCTGAATCTGTACTTGGTGTAAAAGAATGGGAATGTGAAGTGATTTCTAACAAAAACGTGGCTACATTTATCAAAGAATTTATTGTTGCCCTTCCTAAAGGAGAACATATGGATTTTATTCCTGGCTCATATGCCCAAATTAAAATTCCTACATACACCATGGATTATGATAAAGATATTGACAAATCACTGATTGGAGAAGAATACATAAAAGCTTGGGAGCAATTTGGTTTATTTAATTTAAAATGTACCAATACCGAAGAGACTGTTCGTGCTTACTCTATGGCAAACTATCCTGCAGAAGGTGATCGCATTATGTTAACTGTACGTATTGCCACACCTCCTTTTAAGCCAAAAGAACAAGGTCCTGGTTTTATGAATGTTATGCCTGGTATTGCATCATCGTACATTTTCACTTTGAAACCTGGCGATAAAGTGCTTATGAGCGGTCCTTATGGTGATTTCCACCCTATTTTTGATTCTACTAATGAAATGATGTGGATTGGTGGTGGCGCTGGTATGGCTCCATTGCGTGCTCAAATTATGCACATGACTCACACTTTACGTACAACTAATCGTAAAATGTCTTATTTCTACGGAGCTCGCGCTTTAAACGAAGTTTTCTATTTAGAAGATTTCTTAGCTCTAGAAAAAGAATTCCCTAATTTCTCGTTCCACTTAGCCCTCGACCGACCTGACCCCGCTGCTGATGCCGCTGGCGTAAAATACACTCCTGGTTTTGTTCATAGTGTGATTTATGAAACCTATCTGAAAAACCACGATGCACCAGAAGATATTGAATACTACATGTGCGGTCCTGGTCCAATGAGTAAGGCTGTAGAAGGCATGCTCGACAGTTTAGGTGTTCCTCGAGAAAACTTAATGTTCGACGACTTCGGTTAATAAAGACATAAAAAAGCCTTGAAAAAATCAAGGCTTTTTTTATTATGAAACGCTTATTGATTGACAGCTAATTCAGGCTTACCTGCCTCTATAAAACTATTATTGCGATGTTCGCGTTCATCTAACGCAATACGAGCAAGTACATCGCCCCAAGTAGCTACATCAGCATAACTACGAACTAGTTCATTCGTTACTGGTTGTTTAAATAACACATCTTCATGCTCGCGAACAAATTCTGCATACGTGTGCTCTGCGTGATCTTCAAACTGAGCATTAAACAACAAAGCCTGACGCATACTCAAACGGCTCAAAAGCCAAGAAAAAACCATATAACCATATAATGCTAAATGCGTAATAAAAGGATTTAAATACCATGGATAAGCAATCCCCAATTCCTTACGATATTCATTCAACACTAATAAATGCCAATACTCATTATCTTGTGCTTCACGGCTCCACTCTACCATGTGTGAGGCTAAATCAACTACTGATTTATGACGATAAGCAAACGATAAACGCAAATAGTAACGTGTTTCCCACTTACGGTAAGGAATAGACGCCAACATTTCTAAAAAAATTACTTTAGGCACGGTGGTTTTACGCCCCGCCACAATGTCCATAGAGAGAAAAAAGAACTTCGACAACACACTATATTTACAACGAGGTGTATTCAAAGTGTGTTCTACTTCAGACTTTAAATCAATAGTTTTCATAATATATAAGGGTTAGAATGATTATTTTCGTCCAAAATCGGCAGGAATTTCTCCCCACAACTCCGTATGCCATTTTAATATCTCGGTTTCATAACTATTTTCAATCAACCACTTTTCAGCCCGTTCTATCAATTCAAAAACAGCTCTATTTTTAGGAGTTTGTTCTAGCTGTGATTTACATTTTTTTTGTCGTACCCAAGCTTGAGCCGTTACACTATCAGAATACAATGGCAACACTAAATTCTTTTTTTTCAGCCATGCTAAACCGTGAACAATAGCTAAAAACTCACCCACATTATTGGTTGCCTCTTCAAACGGTCCCATCCGAAAAATCTCTTCACCATTATCAGTCCACACACCACGATATTCCATTTGACCAGGATTCCCGCTACATGCAGCATCTACCGACAGACTTACCGGTTCCGGTTTAGGTAAATCTTCGTCTGAATCGAACAAAGCATGTAGTTGGGCAGATTTGTTGCCATTTACCACTTGCCAGTAATTTTGTGAAGCCGCTTTTTTAGCCGCTTCTTCAGTGGGAAAACCCTTATATTGGGCACCTTCAAAACCATCAACTTGAGCTTTGCAAGCCTCCCAGCTATCAAAAATACCTGTGGTGCGACCATGCCACACTACATAGAAATTATTCTTTGCCATGGAACAAAGATACACTGTTTTGATGAAAAAAAAAAGTGCCATATTGATAGCCAACACAGCACTTAACCTAATACTAAAATCCAAATTATAGTTTTGGAGAAACTATTGTAAAACCTTAAAAACCTATATATTGAAACTCATTACACTTACTCTTCCATCTCTTTAAATCTGTCTTTAGGTTGTTTACAACGTGGACAGATGTCTGGCGCCTCATCGCCTTCGTGAACATAACGACAAACAGTACAAATAAATTTTTTCATAATCATTCAGATTTACAAGTTATTATTTATTTAGAGAGATTATTACAACTTGAACAATATCCTTTTAGATATAAATGTTTTTCGGTAACTAAAAATCCTTGCTCCAAAGTTACAGAAGTAACAGAATTTAACACCGCAGGCACATCAAACACTTTACCGCAATTCAAACATTTAAAATGAGCATGATCCGATGTGTCTATATCAAAACGCACATTTTTATCATCAATAGTCAATGCTAAAACAGCCGCTTGTTGCTGAAATAAATTGAGAGTATTGTAAACCGTTGTTTTCGATAACGTAGGAATCTCATCAAGCAATCCCTCATAAATCTCGTCAGCCGTTGGGTGCGTACGATGCTCATACAGGTAATTAACAATTGCCAACCGCTGAACCGATGGTTTAATATCGTGTTGCAACAAATAACTATATGCGTTAAAATCAGCTATCATTTTAAATTTGTAATTGTTACAAATTTATATTTGAAGCAAAAGTAAAACTTATTTTTTAATATTCCAAAAAAAAGTCCTTTTTTTATAATATTTTATAGTAGAGGTGTAAAATAAGGACGTAGATCTTCATTGGGTTGTACTAAAACTGTTTTGAAACGAAGTGCTTGTGCTGTTTTTATATTTTGTTCTCCATCATCAAAAAAGAGGCACGTTTCAGGTGCAACACCTTCGGCTTCCAACAATTTATAAAAAATTTCAGTATCGGGCTTGGAGCATTTCATTTCGTACGAGAGATAACACTTATCGAAAAAATCGGTTATTTGACGACCATTATAGCCAAATTTATGTTCAACACACCACGGGAAATGAATAGGATTAGTATTACTTAACATGATCACCCGAAATTTATGTCGCAATGTTAAAAGTAACTCTAACTTTTCAACAGGAATATCAAGTAGGAAAGCATACAATGCTTCATTTATCTGTTTGTCAGTTACCGTAGGAGAAGTCAATTTACGTACTTCATCGCGAAAATCAGAAGCTGAAAGTGAACCATTTTCTAACTGCCTAAAAATACCTGATTGTACATAATTGCTGAGCAATTTGTCGGCTGTATCTAAACCTAATTTACGAAATGCCTCTACGGAAGCATCTCTGTCTAAATCAATCAACACACCACCAAAATCGAAAATCAACGTTGAAATAAAGGTAAAGTCCATAAAAATAGTTGTTTTTAACTTTAAACTGATAAACTGTTGCGTAAAATGAAAATTTATGTTACTTTTGCATCACTTTGCAAAGATAACAAAAAAAACTTTGTTTGCTGGTGCAATGGGCCTATAGCTCAGTCGGTTAGAGCATCGGACTCATAACCCGCAGGTCGCTGGTTCAAGTCCAGCTGGGCCCACCTAAAGCGTTTGATTTTTTCAAACGCTTTTCTTTTAGTAATACCAGAACAAAAAAAAGAAGCTGAAAATCTCGTAGTTTTCAGCCTCTTGTGTTTCAAATCGTTCTATATTAATTTACAGCAACTTTCATAATTGCGTTACCAACTTTCACAAGATAAACACCCTGTTGAACTACAAATTCTGCATTTTGAACATGTTTATTGATAGTCACAAGTTGCCCTACTACGTTGTATATAGCCACATCAACAGGCATAGTTTTTTCAATCAAAATTTTACCCTTCTCTGTATATACACCCGCAATTACAACGTGCTCCAAAGCGTTGCCACACTCTTCCACCGTAACGTTGCAGGTAGCTACAAAACCGCCATCAACTGTGGTGGCAGTAACTGTGGTAGTACCCGCCGCAACTGCCGTAACAGTTCCTGCTGCAACCGTAGCTACAGCTTCATTAGACGATTCCCATACCACCGTTTTTATAGTTGCATCTTCAGGGAAAACTTTCGCTACTAATGTAAAATTTATCTCTCCACAAAGATTTAATGTAATTTGTGCTGTATCAAGCGTAACTTCTGTAACAGCTACGGGACACGCCACTACTTTCACACGACAGGTATCGGAAAGCGTACTGTCATTATTGAATACAATAATATCAACACTACCTTCAGCTATAGGATGTACAATACCATCAGCAACAGTAGCAATAGCTTCATCAGATGATTTCCATCTCATGCGTTTGTCTGTGGCTGTAACCGGCAACATGGTTGCACGTAAAATAGCAGTATCTTGACAAAGAGACACTTCAAGGTCAGAGCCCAACGTCAATGACGTTGCTGCAATAGGTTGATTTTGTTTAATGCGTTTATAAAGAAACGGTAATGGTAACGATGTAGATGTATAAGTTGTAATACGTGCATAACTTTCTGCAGGTGCATTAAAGCGCAGTGTACCATAATCTACATTTGTGTTAGTAATCTCAGCTCCATCATAGGTTAATGCGATATTCCAATCCATATTGCCTTTATTCCAAGCTAATTTTTTAGCAGCTGTAGCTCCAAGTGTATCACCATATTGATTTACAAAACGCCAAGCTGTACCGTTTTTATGCAATTTAAAATACATAAATTCTGGTTCATAAACATCCAAAATATTATGTACTGAATAAACATCCATATATGGATATGTTTGAGCAGTATCAATATCCCCAGCGGCTACGCCACCATAATAAATAATAACATCGTCACCTTCGGCAATAGTGCCGTTTTTACCAACTTTTTCGTATTGATAACCCATAGCGCTCTCTGTAGGTGTAGCACTTGGTTCATATTCAATAGTGTAGCTGTTGATATACACAGAACTTTCAGTTCCAGTAATCACAATCGAAATGTCTTCATCTGGTTGAACCACATGATTGGTGGTCATTGTTTTGGTAACATCTACATAAACATAGTTGATGTGACTTACCCAAGAGCCATACCATTGAGGGCTATTGAATGCTGTTGAGCCCATATTGAAAAGCGATGTAGTACCAGCCATTACTTTGAAAGATGCGCCACCCGATTTAGCATTAGAACACATGTTGAACGTAATACTTTTGATAGTACAACCTTCCCAACCAACTAAATAGAGTTCTGCCTTTTTATCTTTCGGGATTTGGTTATAACGAGCGCCATAAACATTTCCATACTCATTATAAAACTCAGCATACGAATAAGCTGGTTTCATACCGAATGGTTTTATAACGTATTTCAAATCGTCATCTTTTACGACGTTATACGTAATGGACTCAGCAAAAATAGACGCTGCACACGAAAGCAATAGGAAAAGAACTGTAGTTTTTAAAAGGGACAAATAATTCATGATAATTAGATATTAAGTTTTACAAGGCAAAGATAGACATATTTACTTATTTACCAACTATTAACGCTTGTTATTTTATAACTATAAAAAAACTAAGCGCTCCCATATAGGAACGCTTTTTAAAGAGCGGCAAGCGAGGCTCGAACTCGTGACCCTCAGCTTGGGAAGCTGATGCTCTACCAACTGAGCTATTGCCGCAGAAAAAGATGTGCAAAAGTACAGATAAATTTTAATTTGAAGACTATTTCTCCGAAATTATTCTGAAACTTATATATTTTTGTACCCATGATACACTCGCAACGCAAAAACTGGTTTTTGTTATTCGTCACTAATTTTTTCGGCGTTTTCAATGATAATTTTCTCAAACATTGTATCATTTTTATCGCTGTTGCATGGCAACTACCTACGTGGCTCACACAATCACAACTGATTTCATTGGTTTCTGCAGCATTAGTAGTACCTTATCTTATTTTGTCGCCGTTCGCAGCAACACTTTCCAAAACCTACCGCCATCAAAAAGTATTAGAAGTCGCAAAGTTAGCAGAGTTGCCCATTATGGCATTAGCCTGTTTGGCTTTTATTAACGAGTGGGTGTGGTTAGCACTATGCAGCGTGTTGCTTATGGGCATTCAAAGCGCACTCTATTCGCCAGCAAAATACAGTTTAATTCGTGACATTGGTGGTGAAAACGGAGTTTCATACGGGAGCGGTATATTTGAATCAATGGCTTTTTTAGGTATTTTAATGGGGACAGTCGTCGCCGCCACCATTTCTGACAACTATTCCACATTACTCACTTGTGCGTTGTTTTTGCTACTAGCCGTATTAGGCTATTGGGGCGCACACAACATTCGAACAGAAGAACACGAAGAATCGTCGAACGAAAAGCATACCGTTCGCCCTATTAAATTTATCATCAACTCATACCGCTTTGCACGAGACTATCCATTACTTAATCTCGGTGTTTTTGGAGCTTCTTTTTTATGGTTTATCGGTAGCATTTTACAAATGAACTTGGTTATCTACTGCCAGAACGAACTGCAATTAACCAATTCAGAAACTGGTGTAATGATGTCCGTAGCTGCTATAGGCATAGCGGCCGGAAGTTTCATCACTGGACAATATTCAGGAAAAACTGTTCGCAAAAAACTTATTCCAGTCGGTCTGGGTGGTGTTTCGGCTTTAATCGCATTGTTGTTACTTTTCAAACCTACCACACTGTTGGCTGGTGGATTTGTTTTTAGCATCGCTTTTTTAGGTGGTGTTTTCCAAGTGCCATGTTTAGCGTTGATACAAAAAGCAAATATTGGAAACAAATTAAGCGATATGATAGCTTATACCAACCTAGTCACGTTTATGCTGATTGTAGTGGGAACTATTATTTTTTCAGTTGTAACAACCCTTAGTCATGAAAACGCTTACGTTGTTTTCGCAGTACTCTTGATTATCTGTACTTCGCTTTTCTTCTTTTTTGGCATAAAACTCTATCAAGCCCGACAAAAAAAACAGTAACTAATAACCAATAAGTATCAACAATTTAGTATCTTTGCAATCCAAACTTTAATCTGCCTAAATGACAGCAATTAAAGTCATGGCTCTATTTTTGCACAATAAAATATAAAAGATCAGTAAAGATACTATAAACCACTACAAATATGGGGATTAACAATTTTTTATCCAAACTTTTTGGTAATAAAGCACAGCGCGATTTAAAAGAAATAATGCCAACTGTTGACAAAATTACCGCTATTTATCCATCTATCTCACAACTTTCCACTGATGAATTACGCGCTCGCACAGAAGACATAAAACAACGACTGCGTGATGTAGTACAAAATGAACGAAACCAGATAACAACGTTACGTGCAAAAGTTGAAGAGACAGAACTCAACGAGCGCGAAAAAATATACGTTGAAATTGATAAGCTCGAGAAACAAATTACAGAAAAACTCGAACGTGCACTCAACGATGTACTTCCAGAAGCATTTGCTATTGTAAAAGATACAGCACGTCGTTTTAAAGAAAATGAAACCATTACCGTTACAGCCAATGACTTTGACCGCGATCTAGCTGCTAAACATGATTTTGTTGAAATCAATGGTAACCAAGCTATCTATCATAATGAATGGGTTGCTGGTGGTAACTTACTCAAATGGGAAATGGTACACTATGATGTTCAACTCATTGGTGGCGTTGCTTTGCACAAAGGTAAAATTGCCGAAATGGCTACAGGTGAAGGTAAAACTTTGGTTGCAACACTGCCCGTTTTCCTTAATGCTTTAACAGGAAATGGCGTACATGTGGTAACCGTGAATGATTACTTGGCAAAACGTGACTCGGAATGGATGGGACCAATTTATATGTTCCACGGTTTAAGTGTTGACTGTATTGATAAACACCGGCCAAATTCAGACGAACGCCGACAAGCATACAACGCCGATATTACGTTTGGGACGAACAATGAATTTGGCTTCGACTATTTACGTGACAATATGGCTACAAGCCCACTCGACTTAGTACAACGTAAACATAATTATGCCATTGTCGATGAGGTTGACTCTGTATTGATTGATGACGCACGTACACCTTTGATTATCTCGGGTCCTGTGCCCAAAGGTGAAGATCAGCTATTTGAGGAGTATCGCCCACGTGTCGAAATGTTGGTGAAACAACAAGCGGCCATGGCAACCAAATATCTGTCAGAAGCACGACAAAAACTCAATTCGGAAGATAAAAAAGAACAAGAAGACGGAGCTTTATCACTGTTCCGCTCTTACAAAGCTATGCCTAAAAATAAGGCACTTATCAAATTTTTAAGTGAACAAGGTATCAAACAACAGCTGATTAAAACAGAGGAGTTCTACATGCAAGAAAATAACAGAAACATGCATGTGGCTACTGACCCGTTATTATTTGTTATTGACGAACAGCACAATTCTATTGAATTGACCGAAAAAGGTATCGACATACTTACAGGAACCACTACGGACCCACATTTTTTCGTACTCCCTGATGTTGGAGCTGAGTTGTCGGAAGTTGAAAATATGGGGCTTAATACAGAAGCTAAACAAACTAAAAAAGATGAAATTTTACAAAATTACGCCATCAAATCAGAGCGTGTACACACTGTAAATCAACTCTTAAAAGCATATACACTCTTTGAAAAAGACGACCAATATGTTGTGATTGACAATAAAGTAAAAATTGTCGATGAACAAACTGGTCGTATAATGGAAGGTCGCCGTTATTCTGACGGACTACACCAAGCCATTGAAGCCAAAGAGCGTGTAACTGTCGAAGCTGCTACACAAACTTTTGCAACTATCACTTTACAAAATTATTTCCGTATGTACCAAAAGTTGTCAGGGATGACTGGTACTGCCGAAACTGAAGCTGGCGAATTTTGGGATATTTACAAATTAGATGTTGTAGTTATTCCAACAAACCGCCCAATTGCAAGACACGACTTAGACGACCGCGTGTACAAAACCAAACGCGAAAAATACAACGCAGTTATAGAAGAAATTGTCAGCATGGTGTCACAAGGACGACCGGTGTTAGTGGGTACAACATCAGTTGAAATTTCTGAATTGTTGAGCCGTATGCTCACAATGCGCAAAATCAAACACAATGTTTTGAACGCCAAGTTGCACCAAAAAGAGGCTGATATTGTAGCTGAAGCTGGTCGCCCAGGAACTGTTACTATTGCAACTAACATGGCAGGTCGTGGTACCGACATTAAACTAACGCCTGAAGTGAAAGAAGCAGGCGGTTTAGCCATCATTGGTACCGAACGTCACGAAAGCCGCCGTGTTGATCGTCAGTTACGCGGACGTGCAGGTCGTCAAGGAGACCCTGGTTCTTCTGTGTTTTATGTCTCTTTGGAAGATAACTTAATGCGTCTGTTTGGCTCTGAACGCATCTCAAACATTATGGACCGCCTTGGTTTTGAAGAGGGGGAACTGATTGAACACCCTATGATTTCAAAATCAATTGAACGTGCACAGAAAAAAGTAGAGGAAAACAACTTTGGTATTCGTAAACGTCTGTTGGAATATGATGACGTAATGAACTCACAACGTAATGTCGTTTACAGTAAACGTCGCCACGCCTTAATGGGCGAACGTATTGGGGTAGATATCGTTAATACACTTTATGATACTGCAGAAAACATTGTGGTTGACTGTGCTGATATGAATGATTTCGAGTACTTAAATACCGAACTTCTTACCGTTTTTGCCATGGAAGCTCCATTTGATGAAGAAGACTTCAGCAGCAAACGCGACAATGTATTAACAGAAGAAGTAGCTGAAGCAGCGTTTAATACTTTTAAGCGTAAAATGGTCAATATGGCACAAATTGCTTATCCTGTCATTAAACAAGTTTACGAAAAACAAGGCGAACAATATGAAAATATTTTGATTCCAATTACCGATGGAAAACGCATGTTTAATATCCCCGTAAACTTAAAAGATGCTTACGAATCGGAAGGAAAGGAGGTGGTAAAAGCATTCGAAAAAGCCATTATGCTACTTACCATTGACGAAGCTTGGAAAGAGCATTTACGCGAACTTGACGATTTGCGTCAATCGGTACAAAATGCCTCATACGAGCAAAAAGACCCGTTGTTGATTTATAAATTAGAATCATTCAACTTGTTTAAAAATATGATCAACGGAGTCAATCGCAAAATCAGTTCTGTTTTGATGCGAGGACAAATTCCTGTACGAGAACCAGAACAAGTGCGTCATGCTGCTCAAAGTCGATCAGACTACAGCCGTTATCGTACTCAAAAAGACGAGTTTAGTGGCAATACAAACGACACTGCTAAACAAGACACACGTGAACGCCAAGTTACCCAGCCCATACAATCGGCAAAAACAGTTGGACGAAATGATCCTTGCCCTTGTGGAAGTGGTAAAAAGTATAAAAACTGTCACGGTAGAAATGCCTAAGTTTAATAACAAAAGCTCAGATTTTCTGAGCTTTTTTATCTTCCCAAGCTATGAAAAACATTGAAATCCGTACTACTAACGACGGCTCCGTAACGTTATACAATCGAACAATCCAAGAATGTTATCATTCGATGTTTGGTGCGCGCAACGAGTCAACTCACATCTTCATTGATAGTGGATTAAAGCAGTGTCACAAAACCTTTATCAATGTGTTAGAAGTTGGTTTCGGAACTGGATTAAATGCCTTTTTAACTGCTTTAGAAGCTCAAAACAGCAAAATTAAAATTCACTACAACACACTTGAACTTTATCCGCTAAATACAGGTATTTATTCACAACTCACTTATGCACAATCGAATAAAGAACAAGATTTGTTTATGCAATTACACACATGCGAGTGGACGCAACCGATTCAAATCACACCTTATTTTTCGATAACAAAATTACAAGCCGATTTATGTAAAATGGAATTTAAACAGGTATTTGATTGTGTTTTCTTCGATGCATTTTCACCTGAAATACAGCCAGAACTCTGGACAACTTCTATTTTTAAAACATTGTATGAAGCGATGAATTCTGACGGAATTTTAACTACCTATTGCGCCAAAGGTTCTGTTCGTAGAACATTACAAAATGTTGGTTTTGTCGTAGAGCGCATTCCTGGTCCCGTAGGAGGGAAACGTGAAATTTTACGTGCACGTAAATAATATAAGAGCTTTTACAAAGCTCTTATATTTATCTCTTTTCTTTATTTTTTTTCAAATTTTTAGGACTATCCCAACCCACATCGTAAAGATCTGAAATATCGTCCCAATCATCTTCGTCAGTACCAACTATACATTCAGTTTCACCACCATCATCCTCAAATTCATCTTCTTCACGTTCAACTCGCGTAATGTCTAAATCACGATGAGTAAACGTTTGAGCTACCTGATTATCAGGATTATTTATCTCTTCCCACAAAATATCTTTCAGTTCAGTCAATCCCATACCCGACACAGACGAAATAAACACCGTACGAACATCTTGAGGTAATTCAGCACGCATATGCTCCATCAATTCTTCATCAAGCATATCACTTTTTGAAATAGCCAAAATATGGTGCTTGTCAACTAATTCCGGATTATACAATGCTAACTCTTGACGCAAAATCTGATACTCTTTTGCTATATCATCACTGTCAGCAGGAACTAAAAATAGTAAAATAGAGTTACGTTCTATATGACGTAAAAATCTCAAACCTAAACCCTTACCTTCTGATGCTCCCTCAATGATACCCGGAATATCGGCCATGCAAAATGATTTGTAATCACGATACGACACAATACCTAAATTGGGTACAAGCGTTGTAAATGGATAGTCTGCAATTTCTGGTTTTGCTGCTGATAACACAGATAGTAACGTGGATTTTCCTACATTAGGAAAACCAACTAAACCAACATCGGCTAAAACTTTTAGTTCTAATATAATGGAACGTTCAATACGAGGTTCACCAGGTTGCGCAAAACGTGGTGCTTGATTTGTTGCTGTACGAAAATGCCAATTACCTAATCCGCCTCTACCGCCTTTTACTAAAATTACAGACTGTCCGTCTTCTGTTATTTCAGCTAAAAACTCTCCGGTTTCACCGTCGTAAGCAACTGTTCCACAGGGTACTTCAATAATTTTATCTTCACCATCTTTACCGAAACTACGACTTGATCCACCACTCCCGCCATCACCAGCAAAAATATGACGAGCATATTTTAAGTGAATAAGCGTCCAAAAGTCCTTGTTCCCCCGTAAAATAATATGACCGCCACGACCGCCATCGCCACCGTCGGGACCACCTTTCGTTGTCCGATTATCGCGGTGAAAGTGCGTAGAACCTGCGCCACCTTTACCTGAACGGCAAAAAATTTTGACATAATCAACAAAGTTGGAACCCGCCATATCAATTAGAGGTAAAACTGAATTCAACAATTATTAGAAACCACAAATAGAGAATTCAATGAGATGAACTATGTGCTCAAAATTCTCCTCAATCGTAGAACTATTTGGTACTGAAACGTATCGTCCGGTATTTTTATAATAATTTAAAACAGGAAGCGATTTCTCTTTATGAATTTCTAAGCGTTTTTTTATCACTTCCAAATTATCGTCTGCACGACCAGAGGTTAATCCACGTTTCAACAAGCGCTCAATCAACACATTTTCCTCTACGTGTAAGTCAAGCATCAATGTTAGTTTTTTATCGTGCTCTGCCAGCAATACATCTAATGCTTTTGCCTGAGCTACCGTTCGTGGAAATCCATCAAAGATAAACCCGTTACAATTCTGCTTATGAGCATTTATTTCATGGTTTATCATGTCAATAATAATATCGTCAGGTGCAAAATTACCGTTAGAAATAAGTTTATCAACTTGTTTGCCAACTTCTGTTCCTCGTGCAATTTCAGCGCGTAACATATCGCCAGTAGAAAGGTGAACCAATTGGTACTTTTCTGCTATTAATTTGCTTTGCGTTCCCTTTCCAGAGCCTGGTGGCCCAAAAATAACAATATTTAGCATGGCTTTATATTTTACACTTTCCTTGGTTGCTGCCTGTATAATTAAACATCAAAATGATTATTAAAATAAGCCGTTGCCTACGGAAAAACAGAGACAAAGGTACTATTTTTTGTTGAAATACGAAATTTCATTGCTCTACTTTGATTAGAGAAAAAAAAGATGTACTTTTGCTTGACAAACAAGCATTTTATGAAATTAGATTTCTCGAAAGAAACACTGCGTAATTTACTGCGCATATTTCTCTTTTTGATTACTATAGCTGTTGTTTATCAACTGATCCCACAACGAGTACAGTTTGATAGACAATTTTATCCAGGAAAACCTTGGCCATACGATTTACTTACAGCTTCGTTCGATTTCCCAATTTTTAAAGATGAAGCTGAGTTGAAACGGGAACAAGACAGCATTTTACGCTATTTTGTGCCCTACTTTACGCTTAATCAAGCCAAAAGCAACCAACAAATTACTAAATTTAAACAAACAACACACATAACAGATAGCATAGCTCTCACTCACGGGCAACGCACACAATTAGCCAACAATTTACAGCGGATTTACCAAACAGGTATTATGTCATCGGAGAAAATGCAAGAGCTTCTAAATATGGGGATTGAACGCATTTCTGTTATTGACAGTAACTCTGTTGCTAAAGAGATCCCTTTGAGTGAAGTTTATACCGTGCGCTCTGCTTACGACTCTTTATGTCAAAGTAATAACATTAACAATAAAGTATTGCGAGCCTGTAATTTCAACCACTATTTGGAAGAAAATTTAACGTACGATGTTAATAAATCGGAACAAGTTCGTGCCGATTTGCTGAGTGAAATTTCGCAAACTTCTGGTGCCGTACAGGCAGGACAGCGTATTATTGATCGTGGAGAAATTATTGATCAACACACCTTAAAAATATTAAACTCTCTCAAAATTATTACAGAACGTGATCAATTGTCCGACAGAAATCATTATTGGGTAATTGCGGGCGAGGTGCTGCTTATTTTCGGTTTACTTTTACTCTTTTTCCTCTATTTGTACCTTTTCCGCCCACGGATTTTTAACTCGAACCGTGATATCTTATTTATCATACTTATGGTAGTTGGTATGATTGCTTTGGCGTCATTCACCATACGCTTAACGAATTTTAATCTTTATATCATTCCGTTTGCATTATTACCAATCATCATTCGCACATTCTTCGATTCACGAACTGCACTTTTTGCACACATAATCACTGTATTACTGACCTCTTTTATGGTGCCAGCACCATTTGAATTCTTATTATTACAAATTACTGTAGGTATGACTGTTGTTTCCAGTTTAAAAGAGATGTCACAACGTTCTCAACTCATTCAAACAGCGCTGCTCGTTTTTACATCGTATGCTGTGATTTATCTTGCAGTGTCTTTGATGCGTGATGGCTCTTTGGAAAAAATTAATTGGATGATGTTCGGTATTTTTGCTCTAAACGCTCTTTTGCAACTATTTGCATACGGACTTATTTATATTTTTGAAAAACTGTTTGGCTTTTTATCGAATGTCACTTTAGTTGAACTCTCAAACATCAATAACAAATTGCTCATGGAGTTTTCTGAAAAAGCTCCCGGAACCTTCCAACACTCTCTACAAGTTTCCAACTTGGCAACTGAAGCTGCAAAAAAAATAAATGCCAATGCACTGTTAGCACGTACAGGAGCTTTATATCACGACATTGGGAAAATGGTCAATCCGCTCTTTTTTACTGAAAATCAAACACCGGATGTTAATCCACTGAATGATATGCCTTTAGAAGAAGCTGCACAGATTGTCATTGGTCACGTTGCTGAAGGCGTAAAACTCGCCGACAAACATAAACTACCTAGTAAAATAAAGGCGTTTATACTCACGCATCATGCCGAAAGTAAAACTGCCTACTTCTACAACACACTAAAAAATAAATATCCCAACCAAGATATTGATGAATCAAAATTTACTTACCCTGGACCCAAACCTGGCAGTAAGGAGACCACCATTGTAATGATGGCTGATGCTGTTGAAGCATCATCGCGTAGTTTAAAGAATTACGACGAAAGCACCATAGATGAACTTGTAGAACGGATTGTTGATGGACAAATTGCCAATGGTTCTTTCAAAAATGTACCAATTTCATTCCGCGATGTAGAAATGATAAAAGCTGTTTTTAAAGATAAACTTAAAAATATATACCACAGTCGAATCAGTTATCCTGAACTTAAATCGAAGAAAAAATAGTTATCAATGAATCGTAAGATTGTACATATAGCTCTGTTTATAACGCTGATTGGATTGCTTTTACTTTTGCCTATTCTTCCATTTTTTCGTGTAGATTTAACCTCCGAAAAACGATTTAGTATTGCAATTCAAAGTCGTAAACTGATGCAGGAATTAAACCAACCTGTACATGTTACAATCTATTCAGGCGGCAAAGTAGATGCCAATTTTGCTCGACTCAACAAAGCGACACGTGAACTACTAGAAGAGTTAAACATATACGCCACCAAGCGTGTATCTTATCAATTCGTCAATCCATCAGAATCTACATCAGAAGAAGAGCGCAATAAAACCTATTTTACATTAGAACAACGAGGTTTACGTAGCATGTCTGTAGCATCGCGCGATGCTAATGGGCAAATCACTCGCAGTATTGTTTTCCCTTGGGCAGAAGTTGTTATTGGCAAAGACACCACGCCTGTTTGTTTACTCCAACCTGACGGACAACGCGATGGCGAAAATGGCATTAATAGAGCCATTGAAAATCTTGAATTTCAATTTACTGATGCCATTCGAATTTTAAATAAAAATAAAATCGAAAAAATAGCTTTTCTTGAAGGGCACGATGAACTCCCCGAAGAACTTGTATATGATGTATCTGAAGCGTTCAGTCGCTATTTTCAAATCGATAGAGGCGTAATTGGATTGGAAACTGACATTTTAGATGAATATAAAGCCATTGTAATTGCTAAACCTACAAAACCATTTAGCGAATCGGACAAGTATATTATTGACCAATACATTATGAATGGCGGTCGTGTGTTGTGGTTGATTGACGGCGTTCAAATAGCCGAAAATAATTTAACGCAAAAAGGTGTTGCGCCTCTACTTCCTTTGGACATTAACCTGAATGATCAATTGTTCCGTTATGGCGTTCGTATTACCAATACTTTGGTGCAAGATGCACAATGCGCTTACATTCCCATAAATATCGCAAAACCTGGTGAACCTGCTGTTTTTGAACCTATTCCATGGTTTTATACACCACTATTGTTACCTTCGCCAATAAATCCTGTCACTAAAAATTTAATGCAAGTCAAAGCAAATTTTGCGTCTGTATTAGATTTTACCAACAATGAAAATCTGGTGGAAAAAGAGATATTGCTTATTACATCTAATGCCACGCGCGTAAGTCAAGCACCGGCTACTATCGACTTAACTCAACTGCTCGAAAATTCTAAACGAGAAGGTTATTTTTTTACAAAATATCAACCCGTTGCGGCTTCGTTACAAGGTGTATTCCCATCAAATTTCCCTTCACGTGGTCGAATGATACCTAATGGCATTATTAACAACAAACCTCACCGCGATGAAAGCCTTCCAACTCGTATGGTTGTGATTGCCGATGGCGATATCATTCGTAATGACATAGAACATTCGGCACAAGGCATTCGTATTATTCCTGCTGGTTATGATAGATCTAGTCACATGACCTTTGGAAACAAGGATTTCCTCTTAAACAGCATACTTTATCTTACCGATGATCAAGATTGGCTCTCGCTTCGTAATAGAACTTTTAAACTTCATTTGCTCAATAAAACAGCCGTTAATACCAATCGCTTTTTTTGGCAATGGAGCAATATTTTATTGCCATTAGCACTACTTTCTATCTTTGGAACAATTCATTTTACAATCCGCCGCAAACGTTTTAAAAAAGGATAGCTTTTAGCGCTAAAAATTTGTAAAATAAAATTATTCCCGCTATCTTTGTAAGTTAAGAAGCGTAAAAATATCGTCTAACCTATAAACTAAAAATATATGAAATTTACAGTATCAAGCACCGCTCTTTTAAGCCACTTGCAATCTATTGGTCGTGTTATCAATCCTAAAAGCCCACTACCAATTTTAGAAAATTTTTTATTGCAAATCGAAGGTAAAACACTTACCATAACAGCTTCAGACCTTGAAACAACTTTAATTACTTCGTTAGACGTGGAAAATCCGTCAGGCAACATCACGTTAGCTGTAAATGCTAAACTTTTGATGGACTCTTTACGTGAATTTTCTGAACAACCACTTCAATTTGACATCAACGAAGATAATTTGGCCGTAATTATCAAAACGGAAAGTGGTAATTATAACTTTGTAGGTCAAAATGGCGACGAATATCCAAAATTACCTACTTTGGGCGACGAGGCAAACACTCTTACTTTACCAGTTGATGTTTTGGCTAATGGAGTAAACAAAGCAGCTTTTGCTACTGCTGATGACGATTTACGTCCAACCATGACCGGTATCTATTTTGACATCAAAGCAGACGACATTACCTTTGTTGCTACCGACGCACACAAATTGGTACGCTTAAAAAACACAAGCGTAAAAAGTGGGCTTGATGCGGCTTTTATTTTGCCTAAGAAACCAGCAAACATGCTCAAAAATATCATCTCCAAAGAGAGTGGTGATGTGGAAATACGTTTCGATCAAAAAAATATCATATTCAAACTTCCTTCATACGTGATGGTTTGTCGTCAAATTGAAGGTCGTTTCCCAAATTACAACGGCGTTATTCCACAAAATAATCCATACAAACTCATTGTTGACCGCTTGTCATTTATGAATGCCATCAAACGTGTATATACCTTCTCAAATCAAGGTACCGGATTGATCAAATTAGCTATTAGCGACAACACATTGGTTATTACCGCACAAGATATTGACTTCTCAACCTCAGCAAAGGAGACAATGGCTTGTCAATACCAAGGCGAAAGTATCAACATTGGATTTAAAGCTCCGTTCTTGGTTGATATCTTGAGCAACATCAATAGCAGTGATGTTATTATCGAATTGGCTGATCCTTCACGTGCAGGAATTATTCTTCCTCTTGAAAATGAAGCTGACGAAGATTTATTAATGCTATTGATGCCTATGCTGATAACTGAATAAACACACGGTCTATGCCCGCCATTCTTAATCACATACAATCTGAACTGAAGGATTTTTATCCTGAAGGGGAAGTGAAAGCTTTCACACGATTGCTGCTCGAGAAAGTGGCTGGCTGGACTTTGACCGACATACTCACACACGATGATTTAGAATTGTCGGATGAGCAAACTTTATTCATACATCAAGCCGTAGAACGACTCAAAGAGTACGAACCGATTCAATACATATTAGGCGAAACCGAATTTTGTGGTATGCGTCTATGGATTGATAATCGTGTACTCATTCCACGACCCGAAACTGCTGAACTCATCGACTGGATTGTTGAAACAGTACACCACTCCAAACCCACAATTTTAGATGTTGGCACAGGCAGTGGTTGTATTGCTATTGCTTTAGCTAATAAATTCAGAAAAGCTACAGTTACAGGATTCGACATCTCTTTAGACGCACTACATCTGGCGCACGAGAATGCTGAACTCAACGATTTGCTCATCAATTTTTTTCATATCAACATTCTTAAAACCACACATTGGGACAACACTTTTGATGTGATCGTGAGCAATCCGCCTTACATAATGGCGTCCGAGCGAAAAGAGATGGAAAAAAACGTGTTGAACTACGAACCAGAAATCGCTCTATTTGTTACCGATGATAATCCACTTATTTTCTATAAACACATTGGACAATTTGCTGCTCAACATCTCAACAAAGACGGACAACTTTTCTTAGAAATAAACCAAGCCCTCAGTAAAGAAACTACACTATTATTAAAGGAAATCGGATTTAAAACCGTTGAGTTACGCAAAGACCTATCCGGTAAAAATCGTATGATTCGTGCACTTTTGACTAAACCTAAAGAAAAAACAGCATGAATTTTAATGAAGCCTTACAACAAGCTGCAGCGTACTGTTCTCTATCCGAAAAGTGCGAGTTCGATGTCAAAGAAAAATTACAAAAATGGAGTGTATCAAATACAGACACTGAGAAAATCATCGCTCAACTACGAAAAAACGACTTTATAAACAATGCCCGTTATTGTACTTATTATACACGCGATAAATTCAAATTTAATCGCTGGGGAAGAGTGAAAATTGGTATAATGCTACGTGCCAAACAGCTACCTGAACAAGAAATAACAAACGCATTAGAACAAATTGATGAATTTGAATACGAAGAAACGTTGCTCACATTGTTGCAAAGCAAGCTGAAAGCGTTATCCTATAAAACTGATTACGAAAAACGAGGTAAACTTTTTCGATTTGCACAAAGCAGGGGATTTGAGTACGATGTGATAGATAAAGTTGTTCAACAATTATAATAAAAAACGAGCCTTTCAGCTCGTTTTTTTATTAGATAGACTAACGTAGTTGTTACAACACAATTTTTGCTATTTTATGACCAACACGCACTACTAACAGTTGATGCAAATCAAGAGCATTGATACAAGTTTCAATACTTTCTGCTTTTGTTGTGTAAACAACTTGTCCCTTTGTATTATAAATCGTAATTGTTTGACCTATCTCAGCTGGAACTATAATTTGCCCGTTACGTACATAAACGCCAAAATCTGATTCTACGTGATTGATTGCTGTTTGCTCATTCACAATAGTATAAGCTCCACCGTTAGCATCATAGCCATTTATCGGAATTTCCGTCCACGTATGACTGTGACGATTTGTTGCCTCATCTGTAACATCGTAGGTTACGTTGTACAAATTATCGCGCACCCATGTAATCGTTACCGAACCACTTTTCAAAAACGATTGTACTGCATTATTGCACTTATGGATAATAAGTGAGCTTTGATTTTTTACACCCAGACCGCCCAACTTATTGTCACCAATTGCAGAAGTATAAGTTCCCACAAAACTGCGCTCCGTACTTGGATAAATATCAAACGTATA